>ERZ1026868.47-NODE-47-length-100812-cov-5.096202_pt1 | contig 100812 bp, 95 predicted proteins | sample MGYA00380164_ERZ1026868 | MGnify/ENA primary metagenome ERZ1026868 (study PRJEB33269, sample SAMEA4719800) | human gut metagenome | biome: human-associated habitat; feature: organic feature; material: feces | place: Cameroon | collected 2013-10 ...
AAATATTTTTCAGAATTTGAGTAATTTAGCAGTCAGCTTCCAGGTACGAATCGAACTCGTCGGCAACTTCCCTGGATGGCGCCTTGGTAAGAAGCGAAACCACAATGATGGCAATGAGGCTCAGCACAAAGGCAGGCAAAAGCTCGTATACCGCAAAGAAGCCACCCAGCGGCTTTATAAACGTATGCCATACCAATACCGTAATGGCTCCGGTAAGCATACCCGCCAAGGCGCCCTGCAAGTTAGTTCGACGCCAATACAGGCTCATGATGATCAGCGGGCCGAACGAAGCACCGAAGCCCGCCCATGCGTACGAAACAACTTGGAAGATAGACGAATTTTCGTCGAGCGCAATAACAATACCGAACAAGAGCACGGCAACCAAAGTAAGTCGGGCCACGATCATTACCTGAGAGTCGGTGGCATCCTTCTTTATTAGTCCCCTGTAGATGTTCTCCGCCACTGCTGAACCAGAAATAAGCAAGTAGGAAGACGAAGACGACATCGATGCCGCAAAAATGCCGGAGACCACAAGGCCGCACATAAATGAAGGCAAAATCATATTGGAGAGAACGATGAAAATGCTTTCGGCACTTGCCTGCGTGAGGAATTCCGTAGGAATAACTGCTCGGCCGATAAGACCAATTGACACCGCGCTGAACAAAGAGATAACAACCCATACCGTTGCAATGCGGCGGGACTTACGCAGCTCGCACGAATGGGTGGCACTCATAAAGCGGATAAGAACCTGCGGCATACCAAAGTATCCCAAACCCCATGCCAGACCTGAAACGATGGTGACCACACCATAAGATCCCGCTTCGCCGAACAGAGGCATTCCGCCTTCTACTACCTGCTTGCCAGCTTCGTCCAAAATAGGCGTTGCGATCTCGGTGCCCGAAAGGAAGCCAGGAATCGATTGCAAGAATGCAACCGTATTGTCGACACCACCAGCAGCCGTGATGGAACCAACCAAAACAATCACCAGGGCACAAATCATAATGCTGCCCTGGATAAGGTCGGTAGTGCAAACGGAAAGATATCCGCCCACAAACGTATAGAGAAATACGATCAAGGCACCGAGAACCATCATGGTTGCGTAATCGAGACCGAACAGCGTAGCAAACAACTTGCCGCATGTTACGAAACAACTACCAACATAAATAGAGAAGAACAGCAGGATAACCAATGCAGAAATGGTCATAAGGATGTTCTTGGAATCATGGAATCGATTTGAGAAGTAATCAGGAAGCGTAATGGAGTTGTTAGCAACCTGAGAGTATTTGCGCAAACGCTTAGAGACAAACAGCCAATTCAGGTAGGTACCAATCGCCAAGCCGATAGCCGTCCACATCGCGTCAGACGCACCAGTGAAATAGGCCACACCGGGAAGACCCATAAGCAGCCAACCCGACATGTCGGATGCCTCAGCAGAAAGAGCAGTGAGCCATGGGCCGAGCCTGCGCCCTCCTAAGAAGTAATTCTCCGTTGATTGGTTCGACTTCTTCGCATACACGAAGCCGATAACCACGACAACGATGAAGTAGAGGAGCATTGCAAGCAATACCCAGAAATCGTGAGATACCATACCGTTCGCTTTCCGTTTTCCCATGCTGAGTAAAAACCCAGCGGCTTCACCTATCGCTGCGATAGAAACACAGCACTACGCACTTTAGTACGCAATAGTGACGGATTATACGACAAGCATGATTCGATTGGGTTAACGGAGTGCTAGAACGGCTTTTTCGGTAAAGAAACCCTCGCTGGTGCGCTTCAGCCAAACACACAGTTCGTTTTCCATACGCTCGAACTCCGCTTTGATTCTTTCATTGGAGTCCGCTTCGTATTACGAACTACTTAATAATAGTTAAACAATGAATAGGTAATTTGCCTGAGCAAAAATAAGAAGCCATCAATAATTGTCGTCTCATCCCATCAAATTCCAACTTTTGACCTCAAATAAGCATTGTCAACTTCGTTAATTTAAAAAAAGTCAAACGTGTAGTTAATGTTTAGAAACCATTGCTTGTTCTTAATTAATAGGCAAGTTATTAATAAGCCATGCACTTCAGAAGAGCTGGGGTGCATGGCACATTGAGATTTTCATAGCGAATGCGCACGAATCGCAATCACCGCAAGCAGGAACAATACTTCAATGCGGTATCAACGAATTCCGTAACAGTCTTCGATTGAGCAATGCGAGCGTTTGAGCAAAGATACATTTGATGGAAGTCGCGAGGCGCTTCCAAAATCCGAACCAGCTTTACGTCCTGATCATAGGAGTCAAGGAGCCAGGAACGACAAGCTATCGCCATGATATCGGGGTTTCCAACCACAATCGATGCCAAAGTGATCTCATCCGAGTAAAGGCAGTCGATAGTAAGATCGTAATCCTTCACTAAATTAGTAAGCTCCGCACCGATTGGGCCCGTCAAGTTATAGGAAATTAAATAATGGTCCATCAGCTCTTTCAGGGATATTTCATCTCGGGAAGCAAGTGGGTGCAAACGATTCACAACGAGGACGGCCTCTTGGGTCCAACAGGGGTCAAACCTTATATCGGGGTCTTCGCCCATTGTTCCGGCAAAGGCCACATCAACTACTCCCCTCTTTATCTTTTCAATAAGTACCGGGGTCGACGATTGATCGACCTTGACCAAAACAGCACCGTGAGTACGAACCCTGAATTGATTGATGATGCGAGACCAGTCTTTACTCTGAACTGAAAAGACGGTGCCAATCACTATCTCTCGCTGAGATCCGCACTGCTTTTCCTCCAACATCCTCAATCCATTGTTCAAAAAACGTAGTGAGGCATCAACATACTCGTAAAACAACTCACCTTCACTGGTTAGCTCAACCGCACCCCTTTTCTTCTCGATCAAAGGAACGCCAACCTCCTGCTCGAGCTTTCCCAAAGCAAGAGACAACGTCGAAGGTGTAATCGACAGTTTTTCGGCAGTCGCACTCCTACTCCGAAGCTCAACGAGCGTTTTGAAGTAATTCAGATGGTCAAGATTCATGATCCCCTCCCCAACAATGCGGCAAATACGGGTGGTTCAAAAAGAATCGCCCTTTAGTCGCCGAACATTTTCGCATTCGATATGAAATCACTCTATGAAACACACGAAATGCGCCCACATTTGGCGCTCACCCGATACCAAGCTTAATGCAAGGAGGAAGCAATGAGGGGACTAGAGGGAATAAAGGTCGTTGAACTCACGAGCTATGTAGCGGCTCCAGCATGCCCAAGGATCCTTGGGGAAATGGGCGCAACCATCTTCAAAATTGAGCCTGCCTCTGGAGACGAATACCGAACAAACGGACCGGGCTTTGGCATGGAGAAAACCGATATCGATGATCCAGCATTCGATTATGCATCGATGAATAAAACATTCATAAGCATCAATCTTAAGAGCGAAAAAGGCTCTGAGCTTATGCACAAAATACTTGACGATGCGGACATTATGGTCACAAGTTTCAGGGACAAAGCCCTTGCCAAATTAGGCCTTGATTGGGAAAGCATCCATAAAAAGCATCCGCATCTGGTTTGGGGTCAAATGCGCGGTTACGGCGAATACGGCCCCGACAGGAACACGAAAGGCTTCGACGCAACGGCATATGCAGCACGTGGAGGATGGTTTGCCTGCCTGCCCCAAGCCGGAGAAGGATACCAGCCCATCAACTGGCCAGCCGCAATGGGCGATTGGAACGCTTCCCTTGCCCTAACTGCAGGACTGCTTGCCGCACTCGCACGCAAAGACCGCACAGGTGAAGGGGACAAGGTCACCGTAACCCTACATCATTGCTCGCTTTGGCCTATGCAGATGATGCTTGGATCAACGCAGTTCGGCGACACTTGGCCAAAATCGCGCTACAACGTCACTTGCCCCACTAACAATACCTATCAAAGCAAAGATGGCGTTTGGTTCATTATCTGCTATGGAAGCTATGACATTTTCTACGATCACACCATGAGGACCATTGGTCTCGACAATCTTGTTGGAGACAAGCGCTACAACAAAGCAGCCGAAATCAACAATGGGTCGGGGAAGAACTCAGAAGTCGTCCATATTCTCGAAGACCAATTCCTCACCAAAACATGGGCTGAATGGGAGCCCATTTTCAAAGCGAACGAGATCCCATACGAGAAGCTCTATCTGCCACAGGACATCTTGGAAGACGAAGAAGTTTACGCGAGCGACATCCTGAGAAAGGTCAAGTACGACGCATTCGGCGAAAAGGTAATACCAACCTCACCCATCAGGCTCGACAGCGTCGGAGACCCAATTCTTCGCAAAAGCAGGCCCATCGGATACGACACCGCAGCTGTAATGACCGAGTACGGCTACTCAAATGAGGAAATCCGAGAACTCGATGGCGAAGCCGTCACCTGCTATCACGGACCTAGCCTACCCGATTCAGTGTTCGAACCCAGCTACGGTCCCCGTTCAAAAATGGACTAATGTTTTTTGGTCTTTATGGCTTGGTGGCCGCAGTGGGGGATGAGCCGAAGGGCTTTTGCGGCCACTAAGCCATGGACATAGCAACCACGCAAGGAGGAGGAAAAATGGCAACCGAAAAAATCGCCCGACAGGGCCTTACGGTCCGCCACGTTGGCGTTGTGGTAACCATGGCGCTAACATTGCTAACCGCTGTTGGCATTGTGTTTACGGCAGCAGGCCTATGTTACAGGCCAGTATCGCAACACTTCGGCGTTCAGACATCACAAGTCTCGCTATACATCACGTTCGTTTATTTGGGCCAGTGCATCGGCGCTGCCCCAATGGCAAAACTGTTCGACAAGTTCAACGCTAAAACAGTATGCGTTGTAGCAGCCCTGATGGTAGTTATCCCCTACATGGGATTCTGTGTATACCCTGCGATTTGGTGCTACTGGGTAGCGGGCTTCATTATCGGACTTGGCCTTGTATGCGTTGAATTCACGATGACTGCAGGCATCTTAAGCCGCTGGTTCCACACTAACTACGGCACCGTAACCGGCATTGTATTTGCAATGACCGGCGTTGGCGGAGTCGTCTGGAACATCATTGGACAATTCGTACTTGGTCCCGACCTTCAAGGCTGGAGAACCCTGTACATGGTATTCGGCGTCGCAATCGCCGTTGGCACGATTCCCTTTATCGCTATCTTTGTTAAGCGCACCCCTCAGGAGTGCGGAACCCTTCCCTATGGTATGCCTCTCGATGCAGCAGCAATGGAAGCTGAGCTGGCAGAAGAAGCAGACAAGAAAGCAATCCAGGAGCCCGGCTTTGCAGCTAAAGACGTGTTGAAGATGCCATTCTTCTGGACCCTTGTTCTGGGTGCCGGCTTGCTGAACACAATCACAACGATGTCTCAGCTCTTTGCGACTTACGTTCAATTCCTTGGCCACGAAGGCTGGGGAGGCCAAGCTCTGGTCGCACTGCTGCTCCTTTCGGGCACTCTTGAAGCGTTCGCAAGCGCAGGCCAGGGAGGCGGAAAGGTCCTGATTGGCTTCATCGAATCTCGATCGGTTTTGATTGCGCAAATCATTGGCTACGCTGGCGGTGTAATTGGCCTATGCATGATGTGGTGGCTTCCCAAGCTGTTTGGCGAAGCGGGCATCTGGCCCATGTTCTGCGGCGGCCTCTTCTACGGACTTGCCTACGCATGTTCCACGGCAATGCTTCCGTTCATCGTTCGCGAAGTATTTGGTGGTCGAGATTTCGACAAGATCTACTCTTGGATGATCATGATCTTCAATGGCATTGGCGCACTCGGAGCAACTGGCTGGGCACTCGTATCTGAAACCTTCGGCTGGGACGGCTTCTTCATCGGCGGCATTATCGTTCTGACCATTACTTTTGGATTGCTTGGCTACACATGGATAGCCGGCGACAAGGCACGACGCAAGACCTGGTTCAAGAGCGACGCCGAGCTTACTGCCGAAGCGCATAAGGAAGGAATCAGCGCTTAACCTTCGTGCCGCCCACATTGCTGGGCGCTAATCCCCCACCATCTTCGTACCGTTCAAAAAGATCCGCTGCGCTCCAACAACCAACCGGGCGCAGCGGATCCCGAAAGGGCAGTGAATAAAATGATTGATTTCAACCTTTTGTGCAACATCCTCAGCCCCGGCATCTTCGTGATTCTTGCCGGAGGACTGATAACGGGATATGACACTGCCACACTCATTGTCATTGGCGTTATAGGCTATTCGCTTGTCTTCCTTATGAGACGCTTAGCTAAGAGACAGTCAAAGCGGTAGCGCCGAAAATCTAATTCATCCTCAATAACCCAATACGTTGAAACCGTCATAAAAGCACCGAAATGGAGGTGCCTAGGTTCTTATTGCCCAAATTCGATTCAAAAGGAGATCCCCATGCAAAAGCCATTTGAAGACCTAATCGTTCTAGATCTGTCACGCTACCTTCTAGGAGCATACACCAGCCTCTTTTTTGCCGACCTGGGGGCACAGGTCATAAAGGTGGAGGACACCAAGACTGGTGATTTAGTTCGTGGAGAAATGCCTATAGTCAACGGCGAGAGCTACTATCACTACGCGCTCAACAGAAACAAGGAGAGCATATCCCTTAATTTAAAGGACCAAGAAGTGCTTGAGCGTTTTTATCAGCTTGTGGCTCGTGCAGATGTCCTTGTCGAAAACTATCGCCCTGGAGTATCCAAGCGACTGAAGATCGACTTCGAAACACTCCATCGCATTAATCCCGATCTTGTCTATGTGTCTTTTTCGGCCTACGGCCAAAATGACCCACGCAGTCTTGACGCCCTTCACGATATCAACATCGTCGCAAAAACAGGTTATTACGATCTAACGGACGGTGCTGTTGCCTTGCTGCAGCCATCAGATCTCGCTGCTGCAATGGTGGGAATACAGGGGGCTTTAACGGGGCTCATCGCTCGAGACAAAGTAGGGGGAACCCATGTCGATGTCTCGATGTACGATTCGCTTCTTTGGTGGAATGCAATGCTCGATAGCCGCTGGTTCTTCTACGGCAAAACACTTACTTCAGACATGAGAGAATATCCGTCGGTCGGCTACAACGTCTACCGAACAAAAGACGGAAGGATGATATCTTTCGGGCTTTACGAAAATAAGTTCTGGAACGAGTTTTGCGATGACATCGGCAGGCCGGATCTATATGACACTTTGAAGGACACTCCGAAACAAAATCCCACCGCATATCAAGCGATTGTTGATTTCGCCGCCTCAATGACTTTCGAAGAATGGGGATCCTGGCTAGCAAACAAAACTTATGCTATCGCACCATGTCTTACTAAAAGCGAGGCGATTGAACTTGCCATTAAGACAAATCCTCAAACCATCAATTACGTTAACTATCCCCGATTCGGCACTGCATTGCAAACAAACACACCGCACGTCGTTGGGAACATGCGCTCAAATTTAGCCGAATCATATGAGCCCGCTTTGCTTGGCGAATCAACCCGAAGCGTTCTTTCGTGGGTCGGCGCATCCACAAAAGAAATCAATGCCATGGTTGAAAGAGGCGCAGTCATCTGCGCAGATGACGATGATTCACTCGAAGCAAGTGCCTAGCCCTCTCATATTCGCAATGCACTCAATTGCGATTCTCTCCTTTATAGCGCGCCGACGATCCCCCCTTTGATCCCGATAGTCGGCGCGCATCTCTATTTCCGCAAAGCACACCTCGCCCAATTGCCCATAGAACCCATTATCAAGCATGATTCGATTGGGTTAACGGAGTGTCAGAACGGCTTTTTCGGTAAAGAAACCCTAGCAGTTGCGCTTCAGCCAAACACACAGTTCGTTTTCCATACGCTCAAACTCCGCTTTGGTTTTTTCGTTGGAAAAACCCTCTATTAGGCCCAAGGGTTTCTTTGCAATTTCAAAGATCTCACCCTGCTCCGCCAGAACCCTACGACTCTCGGCATAGGTAAGCTCAAAAGCGAAACAGAGAAAGTCCACAACGTAGTCGGCAGGGAAAACTCGATCGTTGCGCTTTACGCAACGGCGCCCATCAAACGCTTCGATCACCGAAGAAGAAAGCCTGCTTTGACGCAACGCATCGAGGGAAACGCCCAAAATAGTATCCACATCGCTGAGGCTGACGGTGTGGAGAATGTCCAGCTTATCGGCATCGCGCACAATGTTGCAGAAACGCCGCGTTCTATCAGGCAAATCATCGGGAAGGCGATAGTCACCATGAGAAGCTATCGCGGCGCGGATCAGCTGATCTTCTTTGGACCCTTCAACAAAATCCCTCATGCGCACCTTGCCAGGGGCGAGCCCAGCAAAAAGAGCTATGCCGGGATTTCGACGTGAAGCCCTCTCGCCAGACGATTCGGGAACTTCGAATGGGGGCATCCCAGCAGGTTGGCTAAACAGCACCTCTGCTCCCAATTTGGCATGATTAGTTGAACGCGCATCCGAAAACGTGCCCCAACGGCGCAGTTGCTCGAATCGACCTATATCATGCAGCAGCCCAATCGTCCATGCCAGGTCAAGATCGTCCTGTTTCAAGCCATTGCTCTTCGCAATCCGCTCGCACAAACCAGCAACCCGTTTTGAATGCTCGATCTTCAACGTTATACGCTGATTGCAAGAATCATATACCTCGACGTAATCCGAAAATGCCCGTAGGACTTTGCTGCGATCGATTTTCATTTCAGCCCCTCTTTCTTTCCCCCTAAGCTTACTCTTGCTCGAACCACAAAACCGCAGAAACACGCAGCTTCGATCGATGGCCGTTCCGTGCCCGAATACAAAAAGCGCGCCCCACAGGAACGCGCTTGATAAGTGCTTGTTAGGTTGACGCTTATGCCTCGAGGAGCTTTTCCACGGAAGCAAGTTTAACGCAGCAAACGAATACCTTCAGTGCCGACTCGAGCTCTTCCAGCGGAGGAAGCGTAGGAGCGATGCGGATATTGGAATCCTTGGGATCGTTCTTGTAGGGATAGGTAGCGCCAGCACCCGTCATGGTAACGCCAGCTTCCTTGGCCATAGCAACGATATGCTTTGCAGTCCCTTCGGGGGCGTCAAACGAAACGAAGTAACCGCCGCGGGGATTGCTCCAAGAGCCACAACCCGTGCCAGCCAGGCCCTCTTCCAGCATCTTCAGAACCAGCTCAAACTTCGGACGAATGATGGAGGCATGCTTTGCCATGTGGGCAGCGATTCCATCGGCGTCTTTAAGGAAGCGAACATGACGCATCTGGTTCAACTTGTTGTGACCGATGGTCTGGACGCCCATGCGCTTCTTGATTTCAGCAACGTTTTCTGGGCTTGCAGCCATAGCCGCAACGCCTGCGCCAGGGAACGTTACCTTTGAAGTGGAAGCGAACTTGAAATAGCGGTTGGGGTTGCCAGCCTCAACGCAGGCCTTGGCGATATCAAGAAGCTGATCCTGCTGTGCGGCATCGTCATAAAGATGATGCACGGTATAGGCGTTGTCCCAGAAGATACGGAAATCTTCAGCAGCGCATTTCATGGAAGCAAGTCGACGCACTACCTCATCGGAATAGGTAACGCCGCCAGGATTGGAGTACTTGGGAACGCACCAAATGCCCTTGAATGCGGAATCGTTGGCAACCAGTTCCTCGACGGCGTCCATATCGGGGCCTTCGTCGGTCATGGGAACGGTAACCATCTCAATGCCAAACGCCTCGGTAACGCCGAAGTGGCGATCGTAACCAGGAACAGGGCAAACAAACTTTACTTTATCCAGCTGACTCCAGGGAGTTGCGCCAAGCGTACCGAATACCCAGCAACGCATGATGGTGTCATACATGATGTTCAAGCTGGAATTGCCGAAAACAATGGTGTTATCTGCTTCGTCGTCGAGCATGGAAGCCATGAGCTTCTTGGCCTCCGGCAGACCATCAACTACGCCATAGTTGCGAATGTCGGTACCGTTTTCAGCCTTGCAATCATCGGAAGAAGGCAGGATGTCCAGCATAGGCATGCTCAAATCGAGCTGATCGGAGCCCGGCTTACCGCGCGCCATGTTCAGGGACAAACCCTGAGCCTTATAGGTTTCGTATTCTTCGGTGAGTGCAGTTTTGAGCGTGGTAAGCTCTTCCTTCCCCAGTTCCGCGTAAGTGGGCATCATGCTTCCTTCCATCTGCCTTACAAAGCGACTGCATCTTGCACCCGCTAGGTCTACCAATCTTTTTCAGTATAGGTGTTGCCTGCGCCACTCGCAAAAGAAGTAACACTATTAGGGTTCAAGCACAAAACCCTGCACCATATTAAGGGTGGGCGGCAACTTCTCTCTTCGCTAGAAACATCTCATTTCGGAGATCGCGCAATCATCGTACTTATTGCCTTCGTACACCGAATCAATTCTCAGTGTAATCGAGGAAGTGTTTACCGCTGGAAAGCTAATCGACTGAACCACTCGATACGAATCGACAAGCGTTACCTGCGCTACCACGTCACCTGAATCAGCGATCAAAGACACCTGCTTCGGGCGCGCATTCTTGTAATAAATGTCGGTAGATTTACCGTAACCAGCCACCAATTCCAAGCAGTTTACCGTCGCCTTGCCACCAGAAGCGCGAGATACCGTTACGCTCTGACCTACCCCCGAACTGGAAGAACCCTCAACCCAGGCAGTGCTCCAATCCCCATCGCTTAAGTTGCTTGCAACATACGTGCCGTATTCGCTCGCGGGAAGAACCGAGGAGGCGGAATAGCTGTTCAACTGGCATGTGCTCATCTCCCCAGAAAAGCCCGACAACGCACGAACCGATACTTCGGTCTGCGCTGAAGAGCTCTCCTTCTTGGGAGCAACAGAGGAATCAGAATTCTTAGAGTCATGGGAAGATGCGTTGCTGCTGGGGTCGTCGGTCTGTTGCTGCGAGGCAGCATTGGCAGAGGAAGCCTCCCCTTCATCCGAAGCGGGACGCATGAACAAAACCAAGCAAACAATAACCGCCAACGCAGCGACAAGAGCCATGGAAAGAACAATCACCGCTTTGTTGACCGGCTTCTTGCCTGCCGCAGCGGGAGCAGACGAGGTAGGCGTTTGCCCTTCAGCTCCTTGCTGGCAGTTAGGCTCTGGGGCAGAACTCTGAGACAAGCCGCAATGAACGCAGAACTTGTCCTCGTCTTCCAACTCTGCCCCACAGTGAATGCAGTACTTCACGAAAGAACCTCCTGAACAGCACCGATAATATCCTCAGGTGCTGAGACACGTGCCGACGCCATTGCCAATTGTTCATCGTCACCGAAACCATACGTGCACCCGATGAAGGGAATGCTTGCTTTCATAGCCACTTCCCCATCATGGAAGCGGTCGCCCACCATTACGCGAGGGGTGGCATGGCGCTCCGCCACCTGCTGATATATCTGCCATTTTGGCATTTCGCCAAAATCTTCAGCACAATAATAGGCATCAAACCAGGCATCCAAGCCAAACATCGCACGATGGACCTCGCAATAGCGGGTGCGACAGTTGCTGATAAACGCAAGTTCGTAGCCGTCAGAGCAGAGTTCATCAAGCATTTCGGGTACCCCTGGGAACAATCGAGCCTTGCCTTCCTCGGTAAGACGGTCCATTTCATTTCCCACGATTTCCGCTGCCTGACGCCATATTTCTTCAGGAAGGTTGGGGGCAAACGTGGTCCACATGGCTTCCGTGGTCCAGCCCAGCCACCTGCTGATCCATTCATCGGTAAACTCTTGTGGCGGCATGTGGCCCTCGGAAACCAGCCAAGCATATGCCTTGCGAAATGCAGGACCATAAATTGCCATGCTGTCATGCAGGGTTCCGTCAAAATCGAAGAACACCGTTCCTTTAACGCTGGTGCCACCAGCGAGCTCAATAGCATTTTTTGCCCATAGGGAATCTTTCAGAACCGTACGGCCCACACCCACTAAATCGGCTTGGCCCTTCTCCAGAATACGCTCGGCACCTTCAAGAGTCCTCACGCCTCCGGTCACAATAACGGGGACCGTAACTGCTTCGCGAATCGCAGCTGAGTCTTCACCGAAATAGCCTTCGGTCTTAGAGCCGTCACCGCGATAGCCACATAACCCGCCCGAGATATCCAGCAGATCGACTCCTGCTTCCTCGAATATCTCGCACGCCGCAACGGCATCTTCCCTTGTTGCTCCACCTTCTTCATAATCACAGGCGCCCAAGCGAAGTGCCAACAGGTAATCGGGGCCCACCTCGTTGCGGACCGCTTCAATGACCTGGCTGTGCAAGTGGGTTCGCCCTGCTATGCTCGCGCCCGAATAGTCGTCTGTGCGCTTATTGGTTATCGGGGAATAGAACTGGCTCAAAAGATATCCGTGCGCCGAATGGATCTCGACGCCATCGAAGCCAGCTTCCTTAGCGCGACGCGCCGCAGACGCAAAATCAGCAATAACCTGGTCGATTTCCTGCTGGGTCATAGCATGCGCCTGCACTGCTTCACCTCTTGTTGTGGTGTAGGGCATTGCGCTTGGAGCAGGCGCCGTCAGAGATTCACCGCCCAAAGCGGAAATAGACTTACCGCCAGCGTGGTTGATCTGCGCTACCACCTTACAACCATTGCGATGGATGACCTCAACAAGCCTTTTCAGGCCGGGAATGTCATCGTCTGAGGAAAAAGAAACCTGCCCCTTGCTTGCCTGGCCTTCTTTGCTGATATAGCTGTGCTCAGCGACCACCAAACCAAAGTAGCCGCCCTTCGTCTTTTTGTCGTAATACTCGCACAGGGCATCGCTCACTTTGCCCTGCCCCTCCGATTTCTCGGTAGCCATCGGGGGCATTACCAAACGGTTGCGTAGTCTGACTTTCCCCAGAGGAAGAGGGTGAACCAACAAAGACATATCAGCTCCTTCGTTGCAGCAGCGAAATATTATTAATACAGGATACTTGTTGCTGTGTTTCAAGACAAAAAAACGACCCCAACTCCTACGATGAGCTGCTCCCTTTTCTTAAGCATCAGGAAATGGGTGCGGGCCCACAACGGAGCGGGGTCGTTGCCGAATTTGACGTTACGCCTCGATCGTCTTGATGAGGTTAACCATTTCGATAGCGCTCGTTGCGCAGTCGAAGCCCTTGTTGCCAGCCTTCGTGCCAGCACGCTCAATTGCCTGCTCGATGGTGTCGGTGGTTACCACGCCGAAGAGTACAGGCACACCGGTCTTCAGGCCAACCTGGGCAACGCCCTTGGCGGCCTCATTGCAAACCAGGTCGTAGTGGGACGTTGCGCCACGGATTACCGCGCCCAGGCAGATAACAGCATCGTACTTGCCCGATTCAGCCATCTTCTGGGCAACCAGCGGAATCTCAAATGCGCCGGGAACCCACGCGATGTCCACGTCTTCGTCCTTGACATCGTGACGAAGCAGACCATCCATTGCGCCACCGATCAGCTTTGAAGTGATGAACTCGTTGAAACGAGCGGCTACAATGCCAACCTTGATGCCCTCAGATACGAGCTTACCTTCGAGAGTGTTCATATGCGTTTCCTTTCGCTATCCCCAGCGTTTTAACGCCTGGGGCTAATTCCATTCGTTTCGGGATGCAATCCCCTATTGCCTGCAGGCAGTTCCGTTATTCCTCGACGCTTTCGAGAATATGGCCCATCTTTTCCTTCTTCGTTTTCAGGTAGAAGCGGTCGTGGTCGGTCGCGGGCATCTGAATCGGCACACGATCGGTGATTTCGAGACCGAACTCGGAGAGCTGATAGACCTTATCGGGGTTATTGGTCAGAAGACGCATGGTCTTCACGCCCAGATCGCGCAGGATCTGTGCTCCGATGAAGTACTCGCGCTCATCTCCCTTGAAGCCCAGTGCAAGATTCGCCTCAAGCGTATCCATGCCCTTATCTTGCAGCTCGTAAGCGCGAAGCTTGTTTACCAAGCCGATACCACGACCTTCCTGGCGCATGTACAGAACCACGCCACGGCCCTCTTCGTTAACCGCGCGCATAGCGGAAGCGAACTGATCACCGCAATCGCAACGCAAGGAACCGAATGCATCGCCAGTAAGGCACTCCGAGTGAACGCGAACCAGCAGATCTTCCCCATCGGCGATATCGCCTTTAACCAGGGCAACATGATGCTCGCCATTGAGCTTATTGATGTAGGCGTATGCGCGGAAGTCGCCGTACTTGGTGGGCATCTTGGTGTCGGCAACACGCTCTACGAGTTTGTCGTGCTTCTTACGATAATCCTGAAGAGCCTTAATCGAGATGAATTTCAAATCCCACTTCTCGGCAAGCTCGATAAGCTCGGGGGTGCGCATCATCGTGCCGTCATCGCGCATGATCTCGCAGCACAAGCCGCACTCTTTCAAGCCGGCAAGACGCATCAGGTCTACCGTTGCCTCGGTGTGGCCGTTGCGCTCAAGAACGCCGTTGGGCTTTGCCATCAGCGGGAACATATGGCCAGGACGACGAAAATCCTCAGGACGAGCATTCTCATCAACGCACTTTCGAGCCGTATAGCCACGTTCCTCAGCAGAGATGCCGGTCGTGGTGTCGACGTGATCGATCGAAACAGTAAATGCCGTTTCGTGGTTGTCGGTATTGGTGGTTACCATCTGAGGGAACATGAGCTTACGGCACAGGTCAATGCTCATGGGCATGCAGATCAGGCCCTTTGCATATTTCGCCATGAAGTTCACGTTTTCGGTTGTAGCGAATTCTGCAGCGCAGATGAAATCTCCCTCGTTTTCGCGATCGGGATCATCGGTGCACAAGATCACCTTTCCCTGGCGAAGATCTTCCAAAGCCTCTTCAATGGTACTGAACTGGAACATTACTATCCTCTCATGCCTCCCACACCTAAATAGGGAAGCGCTATTCCTGTTTTGCTATAAGAGCCAAGCCGCTAAAAGCCATTGCTCAGCAAAAATTCTTTCGTGATGCCGCCCTGCTTCTGCGATACCGTCCCATTTGCCTTCTCGACATAGGGGCTCACGACCGAAGCAGATTGACGGACCGTTTCGTCTGCAAGCTCCGGCGAACAAGCCAGAAGGCGTTCAACGTATTTGCCGACACAGTCGTTTTCGAGGTTCACCACATCGCCCACATGCTTGGTGACCAAATTGGTCTGTGCACGTGTGTGCGGAATGATGGAAACGCTGAAGCTTTCAGAGTCGACTTTTGCGACGGTGAGACTGATGCCATCTATGGCAATAGAGCCTTTTTCGACAATAAAGCGCAGAATGGAAGCGCCGCACCCAATGCGATACCACACAGCATTGTCATCCTCGTCGATGCTTTTCACGGTACCCACACCGTCGATATGGCCCGAAACGATATGACCGCCGAAACGTCCACCAGCGAGCATGGCGCGTTCCAGGTTCACGGGGCTTCCCGGGCGCAGCGCACCTAAAGACGAACGGTTCAGGGTTTCATGCATGACATCAGCTGAAAAGCCGCTACGCGTAAAATCGGTTACGGTAAGGCAAACCCCATTCGTCGCAATGCTGTCACCCAGATGAACATCCTCAAGCACCTTCAAAGCTGCAACGGTAAGCACGCAGGAATGGGCTCCTTTGCGAATGGAAGCCACTTTGCCGACTTCTTCTACAATGCCAGTGAACATTTACTTCACCTCGCATTCAATGAGCAGGTCTTGACCGAGCTGGGTCACCTTCGGGCTAGACAGCTCGATGGCGTACTTGGGAGCCTCGACGCCAAAGCCCCCTACCGGGCTCGGCGCTGCTGCTCCACCGAAGATCTTCGGGGCAACGTATGCCTGCACGCAAGAAACCACTTCATAGGCCAAAACCGACCAATTGATTTCTGCGCCACCTTCGACAATCACGCTATCGATACCAAGCTCTCCGAGCTTTTCCATCAGGATCTCGATGTCCACATGACCCGCCGCCTCGGGAACCACAATGACGTCGCACTCCCGCTCGCGATACGGCAAGTGCTTTTTCAGATCGCGTTCGCAAGTTGCTATGTACGTGGGGATCTCTGCAGCCGTCCTCACTACCTGAGAATCGAGCGGCGTACGCAAGTGCGTGTCGCAAATGACGCGAATGGGATTCGAGCAACGGGGCTTGAAGATGCCGAATCCACGCAGAGTAGAGTCGGCGCAACCCTCCAGATCGACTTCAAAGGCAGCCTCGTCTTCCGCCATTTCCCTTTCAAGCAGATCCTCAAAATCGGATTCATCAACCACTTGCAGCTCTTCTACGTCGGAAGATTCAAAGCTGTCCAATCGGCATGTAAGCAATGGGTCGTCCTTGATGACGGTGTTGACGCCCACCATGATAGCGGCATACCGTTGACGATCGGCATGAACGCGCTTGCGAGCCTCCTCGCCCGTAATCCACTTCGATTTGCCGCTCCTTGTGGCGATCTTACCATCGAGCGTCATCGCGTACTTCAGGATGACATAGGGTTTTCCCGTTTCGATGTAATGGAAAAACGCTCGGTTGATTTCTTGGCATTCCTCAACCAAAACGCCCTGGACAACTTCGATGCCCGCCGCCTCAAGCTGAGCAACGCCGCCGCCATCGACCTTGGGGTTGGGATCGGGAGCGCCCATAACCACTCGGGCAATGCCCGCTTCTATCAGCGCCTCGGTGCACGGGGGCGTTTTGCCGGTATGGCAACAAGGCTCGAGCGTTACGTAGATAGTTGCACCTTCGGTGGCTTCACCTCGTTGACGACAATCGGCAAGAGCCTGGCGCTCCGCATGGAGTTCGCCGAAAGCGGGATGCCAGCCTTCGCCGATAATTCGACCACCGCGCACCACAACCGCTCCAACAAGAGGATTGGGATTGACCCATCCGGCACCGCGCATAGCAAGCTCCAAAGCTCGCTGCATGTACTCCTCATCAGTCAAGGAACTGCACCTCCTTTCATATTCGTTGTCGCGAATACCATCTTGAGTGGGTAAGCGACGAACGGAGATGCGTCCTGTATGAAAAAAAGCCCTGGAACATAGAGTTCCAGGGCTTTCACATGACAAACAAGCGCGGCCAAATGGCCGATCCGATTCATCGTCTTCTTCCATCCGGACTGTAACCGTTGGCTCTGGATTTTCACCAGATCAGCCTTGCCTGCACAAGGGTCGCGGGCTTTGCAATTGCTTCCTTGCAGAAGATTTTGCGTTACCGCCAGTGAGGAGTTTCACCTCGCCCTGAAGACCGTATTCATTTTCCATTGGTTACTATAGCGCACTACAGTGCCCCGTCAAGAAAAAAGCCGCGAGATAGTGCATCTCGCGGCTTAGTTAGACAGCCTTACTTGGGAATTAGCTTAACCCGAGCACTGCGCTTACAGATCCTTGGAGCCTTCCACACGACCCTCAAGGTAAGCCCAGAAATCATCAACGTCTTGCTGGATCTCTTCCAACAGGGCTTCGTTGCCAGGCTTGAAGAGGTGCTTGAAGCGGCCCTGAGGCTTCAGGAAGTCCTTTACAGGAATAAGGTTTTTGTCGCGAACCGGAGTGAGCTTCCACTTGCCGTTTTCAACCTCGAACAATGGCCAGAACTTGGAGTTTACCGCCATGCGGCAGATTTCTGCAGTCATGCTGGAGTCGATACGCCAGCCGCGGGGGCAAGGAGCCATAACGTTCAGGAAAGCAGGACCGTCAACGGCAATTGCCTTTTCCGCTTTGCTTACCAGGTCGCGCCAATTGCCTACGGTTGCCTGAGCAACATAGGGAACACCATGAGCTGCCATGATGGAGGTAAGATCCTTGCGCTTCTGGGGCTTGCCCTGCTGTTCCTTACCAACTTCAGACGTAGTTGCCCATGCGCCCTTAGGAGTTGCAGAAGAACGCTGGATGCCCGTGTTCATGTATGCGCCGTTGTCGTAGCAGACATACACGATATCGTGACCGCGTTCCATAGCGCCGGACAGAGACTGCAAACCGATGTCGTAGGTGCCACCGTCGCCGCCGAAGGCAACGAACTTGATCTTCTTGTCTGCAGGGATCTTACCTGCACGCTGAAGGCCCTTGTAAGCTGCCTCTACGCCAGAAATAGTTGCGCCCGCATTTGCGAATGCATTGTGAATGAATGGAACGTTCCACGCGTTGTCGGGATAGATGGAAGTGGATACTTCCAGGCAGCCCGTTGCCGAGCAGCACACAACGTCGTAGTCGTTGCGGCCCATAAGGACCTGGCGCACTGCCATAGATGCGCCGCAACCGCCACACAGGCGATGGCCAGGAGCCAAATCGTCGGGGCGGGCAGAAAGTTGCTTGATGTTTGCCATTAGATGCCCCTTACTCTTCGATGCCGAGATACTTGATGGAACCGTCGCCCTCGCCTGCAGCGCGCGCCTCGAGATCGGAGAACACAGTGTTCATCTGCTCGAGGGTGATGTCTGCGCCGCCGAGGCCCACAACGTAATCGTTGACAAGAGCGTCAACCCCATTTGCATGGAAGGCAGAGCGGACCTCGAGCGCCAAGGGAGCATGCGGGGAACCGAAGGAATCGGAACGATCCAGAACAGCCACCGCCTTAGCGTTTTTGCAAGCTTCAGCAATCTGCTTTGCAGGGAACGGACGGAAGATGCGAGGACGAACAACGCCGACCTTTTTGCCCTGCTCGCGCAGCTTGCGAGCCTGGAAACGAGCATTGCCTGCGCAAGAGCCCAAAACAACGATGATGTAATCAGCGTCTTCGGTACCCCATGCATCAACCAGCTCGAACGGACGACCCGTGATTTCAGCCCATTCCTTGCCATGGCGCTCAAAAGCTTCCATAGCGTTGTCGAGAGCGTGACGCTCGGTGAGCTTGTACTTCATGTAGCCGTTGCCAAGCGTTGCGAACATGCCTTGACCAACAGGGTTTTCAGTATCAAGAAGAGGGTACTTCGGCTCGTAATTGCCTACAAAATCTTTTACTACCTGGTCTTCCTCCATCACGCAGCAATCCATAGCGTGCGTGGTAACAAAGCCATCGAGAGTTGTGAGAACCGGAAGCAGAACATTGGGATCTTCGGCAACCTTGAACGCGATGATGGTGTTGTCGTAAGCCTCCTGAGCGGTTTCGGCAAACATCATGCCCCAACCGCAGTCACGAGCACTCATGATGTCGGAATGATCACCGTGGATGTTAATAGGAGCGGAAAGCGCACGATTGGCATTTGCCATAACGATGGGGCAACGCATGCCGGACGCAATGTGCAGTTCCTCCCACATGTAGGCCAAGCCCTGGGAGCTTGTTGCGGTTGCAACACGCGCACCAGCAGCAGAAGCGCCAATGCATGCGGAAAGCGCGGAATGCTCGGATTCGGTGGGAACGTATTCGGTGGTTACCTTTCCGTCGGCAACGAACTTTGCATAGCCTTCAACAATGGTGGTCTGAGGAGTAATGGGGTAAGCCGCCATAACATCAGGATTAACCTGACGGAAGGCATCTGCCACCATCTGGTTGCCCGTAGCGGAGAACATCTTCTTTTCTGCCATGGTTACTCCCCCTTCGCTTCCTGCTCCTGGGCTTCAGCCTCGGAGATAAGCTCGAGTGCGCCGAACTTGCACTCCTGAACGCAAACGCCGCAGCCCTTGCAATGGAACAGGTCGATGCCCGTCATTGCGCCGTCTTTAACCTCAATGGAGGAATCGGGGCAGTAGGCCCAACACAGCATGCAATTGGAGCACTTCTCGGAATCCCAGATAGGACGATTGGAGCGCCAACCGCCGGTGTAGCAGTTGGTTGACGTGCCGCCTTCGGGGCACACATAACCGGTCGGGAAATCTTCGGGCTTCCAATTATCGTAGTTGGAGCCATCAAACTGATACTTGGACATTACTCTTGCACCTCCTGATAAGCGCGCTCAACGGAGGCGAGGTTCGCGTCGATCATTTCCTGGGAGAACTTCTTGCCGAAGGTGATAACCAGGCGTTCCTTGACCTTTTCAACCGGGAAAAGACCCGTGATCTTAGCCAATGCGCCTACGATCGGGGTATTAGGCATGTCCTTCTTGATGGTTGCAAGTGCGATGCCCGAAGCATCAACTACAGCAACGCGCATGCTTTCAGGAGCACCTACCGCTGCACGGGCTTCAGCAGCCGTCATTGTGGTGTTGAACAGAAGGATACCGTCTTCGGGCATACCCTCCATTACGTCTGTAGAAGCCAACAGGGTGTCATCCATGATGATAACGATGTCGGGATTCTGAATGTTGTTGTGAACCTCGATGGGATCACTGGATACACGCGTATACGCCTTCAGGGGTGCTCCCGTACGCTCCGGGCCATATTCGGGCATAGCCTGGATGTAGTTGCCCTGCAGCAGTGCCGTGTCCGCGACAAGCTTCGCCGCCGTAACCGCACCTTGGCCAGCACGTGCATGCCAGCGGATTTCGGTCAACTGTGACATACCTCTCCTCTCGCTTAAGGTTTGCTTTTTAGAAAGCTTCTTAATTGTAGCGAGCACACGTTTTCGCCCTTTAGGGGTTTCCGAACGTGTTAGATATAGGTCGGTAGACGGAATTCGGCAGTTGCCACTGGTTGGGTTGTCGGGGCGAACGGCAGATAATCAAAATACGTACCCTTTTAGTGGCTCGCATAAAATTCAGTATTCTTGTTTCCTAATCAAAAAAACGGACCAGACAAGACAAGCTCATCTGATCCGTTAATTCGTTCAAATGCAATTGAAGCAACCTCACGAGCCTCGCGTTGCTATGCAGCTCCGCACCCCATGGAGACCATACACCTACGTCCAGAACTCAACCATTTCGATAAGGTCTTGGTAAGCCCATGCGTATACATCGGAATACCAACCGGTTTCAGGTATGAAGCAAATCAGGGTGGAATACAGCAAACTCAGGAACACCAATACCCCTAGAACGCGAAGGAAGAGGCGATGCGCAAGCACTTTGGGGACCGTAGAGCTTCCTACCTTCAGCTCAACATCGCGGCAATCGTTTTCTCTATCAGGAGCCAGGGCATCGTTCGCAATGAAGCAAAGCAAGATTGAGGGAATCAGCATCAAGATACTGTAGTCGGCGGTATAGCGCTGCAGAATGCCCGCCATCTGAGCATCAAGGCAAGCAACAATGAGCGCAGATGCCAGCATAGTCATCACGACACTGGCAACGGTATGGGTAGAACGTTCTCTAATACGATAGGAAAGTATCGGCTTAGCAAATGCCAGCACCCACAAAATAGGCAAGCATACTAAAATGCCACCAAATGTTACTTCCTTGATAGTTTGACCTAAATACGTAGTATCAAACGTGGTTGGCTGAAGCCAAGGAAACACGCCGGTAGTAGTTGGGGTCTGCAGGAAATATGCGAACAAAGCCGGCAGCAAACGGCCAGCGTTCATGCCGCGCTGCGTCATGTCGTTTACCGTAAGGTTGTAATTTGCTCCAAAATCGAAGAAAGAGCCGAAGCGCGCACGGTTATACATCATGATGCCAGCGGCAACAACAAAATAGGGCGCCAAAAGGCACGCAAATTCCTTTGACCCCTTCTTAGTGAACAGGTGCTTTTCAGTAATGAACTTGCGCCAAAACAGCGGGAACGCCAACAGCGAGAAAATGAGGAACTGAGGACGACAAGCAACCACAAGGGCCATGCACAGAGAACCAGCGAGGTACCATCCTGCTGCTCTTTCCGTTGACCGCCCGTGAAGCCAAAAATACAAGCCCCATACCGTAAAAGCCAAGGCCATTGCAATTGGGAGTGAATAGAACGTTGGGAACTTAGCTAGATACAGCATGCCCGAACAAGCCACTAAGGGCATTTGCAGCAAGAGGAACAAGCCTAAGCTAACACGCTTAAAATGATGTCTCGCAAAACGATCCATCAGAGCCGTTACGCCCAGCACGAACATAATGCAGGCAATTAAAACGCCAATTGCCGTTGGGAAACTAGACCCCGTAAGCAAGTAGAACGGCAAATAGAACAGCACCACTGGCAACACGCCGAAATAGACATAGTAATGGCCCTCGTAGTACGCCACGTCGAACAGGTACGACTCACCTGTCTGCTTCTGGAGTTCATCGCGTGCACCCTTGTCATAGGGGTTGTCCATGTCTACCAGCCATTGGGGAGGCTCCACCTCCAAATACAGCTGACCATCAGCCATAGCCTTCGCGAGCTCAGCATACTGCTGGGCATTATCTCCACCAACCTTATAGGTGTTTACAATGCTGTGGCCATCCCAGGAGCCCGAATTGTAATTAGCCGTAGCAATACCAACCTGGTTTGATCCAAGTAAAAGGTATGCAGTAAGAACGAAAATCTCGCAAGCTGTTGCCAGGACGATGCATGCACGGGAAAACCTCGGATGTTCCTTAACTCGGCAACGATAAATGCTCGAGCCAGGTCGAAACACATAAAGCAAAAGCAGAACCGCAAACGTCAGGAAATAGCGAAGGCCATTGAACTCAAATGGCTGACGCTCATTGATGACCATCGTATTGAGAACAACAGGATACCGTGCATCATCGCTCACAATTTCGATACGCAAGTTCTGGATTGCGCCTGAACTCTCAAGGTATAGATACTGACTTTGCTCGCTATACGTTGAAACGTCTATTTCAGGAACACCGAATGTATACTCCGTCGTCGAAAAATAGGTTTCATGAGCAGCGTCGGTAAAGCTAATTTTGACCTTAAGATTCTGAGCAGGCTGCGAATTATCGAAATCAAGGTGGATATTATTCACTACTTTGTTGAGATCGTAAAAATCTACAGCAGTTTTCGACTCAGTAAACTTGTACTGTTCGCTGTGCCCTAAACCGAAATTCGAAGTTCCCGTATCGTTTGCATCAAGGGCAATGCGATCAGCTAAATTGATCGGCTCATAGGTAGCCGATCGAAAATAGTTCATATTGAACAGAAAGATTTCGAGGAGCAACGCAACAATAGCAACCACGAAAATGCGGGATAGCGCATGTTTAATTCGACCTCGATTGGCTTTGGCGAGGTCTATACAATCAAATGCAATGTCTTCAATAGGTTTCATAGCGAATCATTTTACAAGATACACTTACGCCATATTGCCCACGCACTTTTCTTTCAGAAGAAGCACGAGAATAAAAAATCCCCGCACCAAACGATGCGGGGACACATTAAGACACTTGCTTACAAGCCGAGTGTGGAAACGATTGCGTCGAATACTACCTGAGGATCGCGGTCGCCATCGATCTCCTCCAGGAGCTCGCAACCACGGTAGTAATCGATGAGCGGAGCAGTGGAGCTCTCGTAAACATCAAGGCGGTTACGTACCGTAGCTTCATTATCGTCGTCGCGCTGGTACATTTCGCCATTGCACTTAGGGCAAGCAGCGTCAGCGTCGGAACCGATGTAACCGCAGTCGCGGCACATACGACGAGAGGTAAGACGCTTGATGATAACTTCCTTGTCAACATCAACAAGAAGAGCAGCATCAAGAGGACGCTCGAGGGAAGAAAGCTCCGAATCAAGCGCAACGGCCTGAGTAGAGGTGCGGGGGAAGCCGTCAAGGATGAAGCCATTGGCAGTATCGGCATCCTGCAGACGCTCTTTTACGAGGCCAATTACAACTTCATCGGGCACAAGATCGCCAGCATCCATGTACTTCTTAGCCTCAAGACCAAGAGGAGTCTGGTTCTTAACGGCAGCGCGAAGCATGTCGCCAGTGGAGATGTGAGCAAAGCCATACTTCTCTACCAACTTTGCAGCCTGAGTGCCCTTACCAGCGCCCGGTGCGCCCAGCAAAACGATATTCATGGAAATGTTCCTTTCGTAACACGATAGAAATCGATCAATCTATTTTAACAAATTGAAGCGCATTAAGAGCAAAGTGACATTGCTCAAATAAGAAAGGCGGCTAATTGCCGCCTTTCTTATTACTTGAAGAATCCGTCGTAGTTGTACATTTTCAACTGCGACTCGATCTTATTCATAGTGTCCAAAGCAACACCGATCATGATGAGAATCGAGGTACCGCCAAACGCCTGAATCAAAGAATTGTTCGTAAAGAAGAACAATATGGAAGGGATAACCGCAATGGCTGCGATGAAAATCGCACCAGGAAGCGTAACCCTGTGCAGAACATCCTTAATGTACTGCACAGTATTCTGACCAGGACGAATACCGGGAATAAATCCACCCTGACGCTGAAGGTTTTCCGCAGTGTCCTCGGGATTGAAAACAATCGAGGTGTAGAAGTATGCGAAGAACACAATGAGCAGCGCAGTGAGGATCCAGTTCACCCAACCTGCCGAAATAGCATTGGCAACCATGGTGAGCCAATCAACATTGAACAAAGCAGCGATCTGCGCAGGGAAGTAAATCAAGCAGCTTGCGAAGATGATAGGAATAACACCTGCAGCATTGATCTTGATAGGAAGGTAAGAGCTCTGACCACCCATAACCTTACGGCCCTGAACGCGCTTTGCATAGCTAATTGGGATACGACGCTGAGCACGCTCTACAAAGATAATCGCAGGGATGCAAAGCAGTACCACAACCAAAATAAGAACGGTTACTGCAATGCCCATACCCATATCAGCATTGAGGTTGATCGACGAGAAGATTGCCGACGGAACCGAAGAGATAATGGAAACGAAGATGATCAACGACATACCATTGCCAACACCATGCTGAGTAATGAGCTCGCCCATCCACATGATCAAAGCAGTGCCAACTACAAGAGTAAACACAACCAAGATGTCGGTGACGATCTCAGGAACAGCGGTGCTGAAAACAACACCATAAGCCTCGGACTTGAAGAGGAAAAGGTAGCCAACAGCGTTGATCAGACCCAGACCAAGCGTAAGGTAACGCGTAACCTGAGTGATGCGACGCCTGCCCGTTTCGCCCTCTTTAGCCCAGCGGCCAACAGCAGGGATAACACCTTGCATCAACTGCATAATGATAGATGCAGTGATGTACGGCATAATACCCAGTGCAAATACCGAGAAGTTCGACAAAGCACCGCCAGTGAAGAGGTCGAGCATAACCATCGAGACACCCTGCTGAGAAAAAGAATCAGCAAATGCCTGGAACGGGATGCCCGGCACCGGCAGGTAAGCGCCGAATCGGTAAAGCACCAAGATACCAAGAGTGAACAGGATTTTATTCCTGAGCTCAGGTACCTTGAACGCCTGTACGAGGGAACTTAGCAAGGCTCTTCGACCTTTCCGCCAGCTGCCTCGATCTTAGCCTTTGCGGAAGCGGAAACCTTGTCAACCTTAACGGTTACAGCCTTGGTGATTTCGCCGTCGCCCAGAACCTTAACAAGATCGGTGGAGTGCTTGATGATGCCCTTAGCTACGAGGGATTCACCGTCTACCACTTCGCCAGCTTCGTAGTACTTCTCGATACGGCTAACGTTAACGGGAAGGTACTCAACATGGTTGATGTTGCGGAAGCCAGGGAGCTTAGGAAGACGACGAGCCAGAGGAGTCTGACCACCTTCGAAGCCGTTGCCCTTAGCGCCGCCAGAACGAGACTTCTGACCGTTCAGACCACGACCAGCGGTCTTGCCGGTACCAGATGCGGGACCGCGACCTACGCGCTTGCGGCTGTGACGAGAACCCTCAGCGGGCTTCAGATCCTTAAGTTCCATGTTTTCTTTTTCTCCTTTTTTACGCTGTCTCTACCCCACCGATTGGAATAGAGGTCGGCAGCTCGCCGCCGACGAACTTACAAACTAGATCATTATGCCATAGGTTGAAATCAAATGCGGGGCAGAACTCGATAAGTTAGATACAGCCCATCATAAGTTCAACAATTGAATCGAATGCTCCACAGATGCAGTAACCGTGCTAGATCTAAAACGATATTATTTCAGGCTTTTTCCTTGCACTGCGCTTCGATCCGCATAATGTCCTACTACGAGAATAGAAAAGCCCCGCTCAGTGAGCGGGGCTTTAGCATTTACAGTTCTTCAACCTCTACGAGGTGCTGAACCTTGAAGATCATGCCACGAACGCCAGGATTGTCTACCTGCTCAACCGTGCGACCGATCTTACCAAGACCAAGAGCCTTCAGGGTGCGACCCTGATCGTACTTGTAGCCGATGGAGCTCTTTACCTGGGTGATGCGCAGTTTCTTTGCGTCAGCCATTACTAGTTCTCCTTCCAGCCATAAATCTTAGCTACAGAGATACCGCGACGAGCAGAAACTGCCTCGGGGCTCTGCATTTCCTTAAGACCTTCAGCAACAGCCTTAACAATGTTAAGAACGTTGTCAGTGCCGAGGGACTTAGCGAAAACATCCTTTACACCAGCGAGTTCGAGAACGGCACGAGCTGCGCCGCCAGCGATAACGCCGGTACCAGGAGTAGCGGGCTTAAGGAGAACGCGACCAGCGCCATACTCACCGATGATGTCGTGAGGAAGCGTGCCAGCCTCGGTCAGAGGAATGGAGAACATGTTCTTCTTCGCATCCTCTACGCCCTTCTTGATGGCGGTGGGAACTTCCTGGGACTTGCCCATGCCGATACCCACGCGACCCTTGCCGTCACCAACAACTACCAGAGCGGTAAGTGCGAAACGACGACCACCCTTGACAACCTTGGAGACGCGATTGATATAGACGACGCGTTCCTGAAGTTCGGGAACGCCTGCCTGGTTTTCTTGCTTACGAGCCATAGACCTTAACCCTCTCTTAGAACTTCAGGCCTGCTTCGCGGGCACCATCGGCAACTGCCTTGATGCGACCGTGATACAGATTGCCACCGCGGTCGAATACAACCTCGGTAACACCGTTTTCCTGTGCTTTCTTACCGATGATCAGACCGAGAGCTGCAGCACCATCTACGGTAGCACCGCTCTTCTCGGTTGCCTTGAACTCGGGACCGAGGGTGGAAACACCACAGATGGTCTTACCGGCAACGTCGTCGATAACCTGAGCATACATGTTCGAGTTAGAACGTGTAATGCACAAACGCGGACGGGCAGCCGTACCAGAGATCTTGCCACGAACACGAGTGTGACGACGGCGCAGCCCAGCCTGTTTCTTTTGAAGCTTCTTCATAAGTAGATTCCCTTCAATACTTCGCTACTGAGCTACTACTCAGACTTTGCGGCCTTGCCGAGCTTACGACGGACATACTCGCCTTCATAGCGAACACCCTTGCCCTTGTAAGGCTCAGGCTTACGCCATGCGCGGATGTCGGCAGCAACCTGGCCGACCTGTTCCTTGCTGATGCCCTTTACGATAATCTCGGTCTGGCTAGGAACTTCGAAGGTAATGTTTTCAGGAGCCTTAACGATAACCGGATGAGAGTAACCGAGCTGGATCTCCAGATCAGAACCCTTGAGCGCTGCACGATAGCCAACGCCTACGAGCTCGAGCTTCTTGGAGTAACCATCATGAACGCCCTCTACCATGTTGTGGATAAGGGTGCGCGTAAGGCCATGAAGGCTCTTTGCCTGACGGGAATCATCGGGACGCTCAACAATAACTTCTTCGCCCTCAACCTTGATGGTCATCATGGGGTTGAATTCACGAGTAAGTTCGCCCTTGCTGCCCTTTACGGTAACAACATGGCCGTCAACCTTAACCTCAACGCCAGAAGGAATAGCAACAGGGATCTTACCAATACGAGACATTTGTGCTCCTTCCTTCCTACCAGATGTACGCCATGACTTCGCCGCCGACGCCTTCCTTGCGTGCGTCGCGGTCGGTCATAACGCCCTTGCTCGTCGAAATAACAGCAGTACCAAGACCACCGAGAACGCGAGGAAGCTCGTCCTTGCCAGCATAAATGCGCAGACCAGGCTTGGAGATGCGCTTGATGCCGCGAATGGTGCGAGCCTTCTTCTCACCGTACTTGAGGGTGATGGTCAGAACGTCGCGGGGCTGAGCCGGCTCAATTTCGAAGCCGTTGATGTAGCCCTCTTCCTGCATGATGCGGGCGATTTCGACAAGCTTCTTGCTGGACGGCATGGAAACCGTCTGCTTGCCAGCAGAGTTTGCGTTACGCACACGCGTAAGCATATCTGCAATAGGATCGTTCATGCTCATTGTTATGTTTCTCCTTTGTTCATGATGAGCCGAATAGCCGGTTCGCATGCACCCATGATGTATGCGCCTTGACTAACGGCACTCAACAACGTGACTGGGTTGATAAGGTTCCTACCAGGAAGCCTTGGTCACGCCGGGCAGTTCGCCTTTGTTAGCGAGCTCGCGAAGGCAGACGCGGCACAGACCGAACTTGCGGTAGTACGCACGGGGGCGACCACAGCGAGCACAGCGATTGTGCTGACGCGTCGAGAACTTCGGCTCTCGCTTGGACTTGGCGATCATCGATTTCTTAGCCATTCAAAATCCTTCTTTCCTATAACCAATTCTCTTAACGAGAAGTTAGTTTTCCTTTTTGAACGGGAAGCCCATGGCATCCATAAGTGCCTTGGCGCCTTCATTGTTTTCAGCCGTGGTTACGAACGTGATGTCCATACCACGAGTGCGATCGATCTTGTCGTACTCGATCTCGGGGAAGATAAGCTGCTCGGTGAGGCCCATGGTGTAGTTGCCTCGACCGTCGAAGCTGTTGGGGTTGCAACCACGGAAGTCACGTACGCGAGGAAGCGCAGTGGACATCAAGCGGTCGAAGAACTCCCACATGCGGTCACCGCGAAGGGTAACCTTGCAACCAATTGCCTGGCCCTCACGCAGATGGAAGCCTGCGATGGACTTCTTAGCGCGGGTAACCATAGGCTGCTGACCGGTGATGGTACGCAGGTCGGCGATTGCGCCGTCAAGAAGCTTCTTGTCGCCAGCGGCACGACCTACACCCATGTTAATAACGATCTTCTCAAGGCGAGGGATCTGATTAACATTGGAGAGACCGAGCTCCTTGAAAAGCTGGTCGCGTACTTCGTTTACATACTTTTCCTTCAGACGAGGAGTAGCCATTGTCCTAAAAACCTTTCTCGATGAATTAAACGCAAGATTTCCGACCTTGCGTCCCCCGCATTACGCGGGGGTCATAAAAGCACGGCTAAATATTTTAGTCGATATCTGCGCCACAATGCTTGCAAACGCGAACTTTTTTACCATCTTCACGTTTGATGTTGACGCGAGTTGCCTCCTTGCAGGAGGGGCAGATCAGCATAACGTTGGAGACATGGATGGGAGCCTCAACGGTAGCAATGCCGCCTTCAGGGTTTGCCTGAGTCGGGCGCATTGCCTTCTTCATCATGTTGACCTTTTCAACGGTGACGCGCTGAGCCGAGGGGTTGGAAGCGATTACGATGCCTTCAGCACCCTTATCCTTACCAGCGAGAACCTTGACCTTGTCACCCTTTTTGATGTTCATCTTTGCCATGGATGTTCCTCCTACAGCGTTTCCGGTGCCAGGGACACGATCTTCATGTACTTCTTGTCACGAAGTTCGCGTGCAACAGGACCGAAGATACGCGTACCGCGGGGAGCGCCGTTGTTGTCGATCAGAACGCAAGCATTCTGGTCGAACTTGATGTAGCTGCCGTCAGTACGACGAACTTCCTTCTTAACGCGCACCACGACACAGCGGACGACTTCGCCCTTCTTAACGTTGCCGTTGGGCATTGCTTCCTTAACGCTGCAAACGATGACATCGCCGAGGCCCGCGTAACGGCGCTTGGAGCCGCCCAGGACCTTGATGCACTGCACCTTGCGAGCGCCGGAGTTGTCAGCAACGGCGAGCATGCTCTGCATTTGAATCATGTGCTTATCCCTTTCGATGCTTCTAAGTAAGCAAGTGCCTACTTAGCCTTCTCGACGATGTCGAGAAGGCGCCAGCGCTTCATCTTAGAAAGCGGGCGGGTTTCCATAATCGTTACGGTGTCGCCTACACCAGCTTCGTTGTTCTCGTCATGAGCGTGAAGCTTCTTGGTGGAGTTAACCATCTTGCCATATACAGGATGGGGCTTGCGCTCGTGAACTTGCACGACGCAGGTCTTGTCGCCGGAGATGCTTACTACAACACCCTGGCGAACCTTACGAGAGTTACGTTCTTCACTCATATTGTTCAAACCTTCCTAGCTGCACCCTAAGCCTGAGCGGCCTTGAGTTCACGGTCGCGCATCTCGGTCTGGATGCGGGCGATGTCCTTCTTGACCTGCTTGATGCGAGCGGTGTTGTCGAGCTGGCCGGTAGCCATCTGGAAGCGCAGGTTGAAGAGCTCTGCACGAGCCTCCTTCAGCTTAGCCTGCAGATCTTCACCCGAAAGTTTCTGGATCTCTGCTGCTTTCATTTACTCCTGCCCTTCTGCCTCACGCTTTACGATCTTGCACTTGATGGGCAACTTGTCGATAGCCAGACGGAGAGCATCCTTAGCGGTTGCTTCGTCAACACCATCGATCTCGAACATGATGCGGCCGGGCTTTACTACAGCTACCCAACCCTCAGGGTTACCCTTACCCTTACCCATTCGAGTTTCAGCAGGCTTCTGCGTGATGGGCTTATCGGGGAAGATCGTGATCCAAACATTACCAGTACGGTTCATGCGACGAGTCATTGCGATACGTGCAGCCTCGATCTGGCGGTTGGTGATCCAATGACGGTCCAGGGCCTGAATGCCCCAAGTGCCGTGGTTCAAAGTGGTGCCACCCTTGGCGTTACCCTTCATAGAACCACGCTGCACCTTACGATGCTTGACGCGCTTAGGTACCAACATTACTTATCACCCCTATCGTTATTGCGGCGACGGGAACGGTTAGGACGGGAAGAACCCTCGAGTGCGGGCTGCGGAGCCTTCTGGCCAGGCAGAACTTCACCGTGGTACACCCAAACCTGGATACCAATGGAACCCATGGTGGTTGCAGCGGTAGCGAAGCCATAGTCGATCTTCGCACGAAGGGTGTGCAGCGGCACGCGACCTTCGCGATACCACTCGCGGCGGCTCATTTCAGCGCCACCCAGACGACCAGCGCACTGGATACGGATACCCTTTGCGCCGCTCTTGCGGGCAGACTGAACGGCCTTGCGCATTGCACGACGGAATGCAACGCGGTTTTCAAGCTGCTCAGCAACGGACTGAGCGATGAGGCTTGCGTCGAGTTCAGGACGCTTAACCTCTACAACCTCAACGGAAACCGGGCCGTTGGCGATCTGGTTGAGCTTCTTGCGAAGTGCGTCAACCTCTGCGCCCTTCTTGCCGATTACAACGCCGGGGCGAGACGTGGTGATGATGACCTTGATCTTGTCACCAGCGCGCTCGATCTCTACGCGGGAGACAGCTGCATGGGCGAGCTGCTTGTCAAGGTAAGAACGAATAGCGAGGTCGTTCTCAAGGTTCTTCGCATAGTCCTTGTCGGAATACCAGCGGCTACGCCAATCCTCGGTTACGCCGAGACGGAAACCGGTGGGGCTTACTTTCTGACCCATACTATGCCTCCTCTCGGGTTGCTACGATGACGGTGATGTGGCTGGTGCGCTTGCGAATGCGAGCAGCAGAGCCCTTTGCGCGGGGGCGGATACGCTTCAGCGTGGGGCCCTCGTCGGCGAAGCATGCCTTAACCACGAGGTTCTCGGGGTTAGCGGCACCCTTCTGTGCAGCGTTTGCAACTGCGGAGTTCAGGGTCTTCTCTACAACCTCAGCAACAGCGCGGTTGGTGAAGCGGAGGGTTTCCTGAGCGGCAATAACGTTCTTGCCGCGAATCTGGTCGAGTACGATGCGTGCCTTGCGGGGCGAAACGCGTACGTAGCGAGCGATTGCTTTAGCTTCCATGTTTCACCCTTTCCTTACTTGTCGTGGCCGCGGAAGGTGCGAGAAGGTGCGAACTCGCCCAGCTTGTGGCCAACCATGGATTCAGTAACGTAAACCGGCACGTGCTTGCGACCATCATGCACAGCGATGGTGTGACCAACCATCTCGGGGAAGATGGTGGAAGAACGCGACCACGTCTTGATGACCTTCTTGTCGCCAGCTTCGTTCATCGCAATAACGCGATCGAGAAGGCGAGGCTCCACGAAGGGACCTTTTTTCAAACTTCTGCTCAATGTTTCTCCTTATGCGATCGGGCGCTACTTCTTGCGACGGCGGATGATCAGGCGGCTCGAAGCCTTCTTGGGGTTGCGAGTGCGATGACCCTTGGTAGACACGCCCCACGGAGTAACAGGATGACGACCAGAAGACTTGTTCTTGCCTTCGCCACCACCATGAGGATGGTCGACAGGGTTCATTACAGTACCGCGAACGCTGGGGCGGATGCCCATCCAACGGTTACGGCCAGCCTTGCCGATCTTGATGTTGCCGTGCTCGGCGTTACCAACTTCGCCAACGGTTGCGCGGCAGGTTACGAGAACGCGACGCATTTCGGAAGAAGGCATACGCAGGATTGCATACTTGCCTTCCTTGCCCATCAGCTGAATGCTGGTGCCAGCGGAACGAGCGATTGCTGCACCGCGACCAGGCTGGAGCTCAACTGCGTGGATGAGCGTACCAACGGGGATAGCGGACAGGGGCAGTGCGTTGCCGGGCTTGATGTCTGCATCAGCGCCGGATACTACCGTTTCGCCAACCTTGAGGCCCTTGGGCTGAAGGATGTAGCGCTTTTCACCGTCTGCATAGTGCAGAAGAGCGATGCGAGCACTGCGGTTGGGGTCGTACTCGATCGTGGCAACCTTGGCGGGGATACCGTCCTTGTTGCGCTTGAAGTCGATGATGCGGTAACGACGCTTGTTGCCGCCACCCTGATGACGCGTAGTGATACGGCCATTGTTGTTGCGGCCAGCCTTCTTGGGCAGGGGCGCCAACAGGGACTTCTCGGGCGTAGTGCTGGTGATCTCAGCAAAGTCCGAGACAGTCTGGAAGCGGCGTCCAGGGCTCGTGGGCTTGAACTGTTTTACTCCCATTTTCTTCCTTTCTACGGGTTCGAACTGCAGGTTCGGACCCTTGGTCTTATGTGGACTCCATCACCGCCATGGGGGCCTTTGGGAGACAGCCCTCGGCGATTCCGAGTTTCCACGCGTCCGGGTGTATCCATCAACAGCCAGACGCAACCGAAAAGTATACTGATTGCCTATGTAATGCGCAAGAGATATTAGATTTGAAGCAAGTATTCGCAAAAGATTCACAACCTGACACGAAATGAGCCGAAATTGGCAATAAACAGCAATTTGGCTGCCCCGCTATTTCATCATAGTCCCCAATGCCGTTATGCAATATCGTCACAAACCCCGCATGCCCAAATATGCTTAGCGAAGCTCCTTATTGAGTTCGCGCGCAAGTTCGGGCAGGAGCTTCGCGAACGTTTCCTCACGCTTGTCTTTCTTCAACTCGCATTCCCAAATCACATGCACCTTCCAACCATCGGCGATAAGCGCCGCTTCGTTTTGTGCATCACGTTCTTGATTGCGGTTGAACTTTGCCACCCAATATTCGGTGTTCTTCTTGGGAAGGGAAAGGTTGCAATGCGGGCAGCGGTGCCAATAACAGCCGTGAATAAAGAGCGACACCTTCTTCCCTGGCCACGCTACATCGGGGCGTCCCGGTACCTTCCACTGCAAACGATAGCCGCCCAGGCCCGCTTCGCGAAGGCGCTGTCGAACTAGAAGCTCAGGTTTGGTGTCTTTGCGCTTGTTGCCCTGCATAGATTTATGCACCGCATAGCTCGATGCATCGGGCGCTGGAATACGCACATGGGCATATTCCACTTCACCCTTGCCCGCACGCTTGACACTCTTCCGTTCGCACTCGAACGAATCCACTTCATCATCCGTTGCGGGCTGCACGCCATCAAGCGCCGCGAGCCAACGTTCGCTTAGCCGATCGAAGCCCCATGCCGCATTTGCGGGGCTGGTGGAAGGCAACACCTCTGCTTCGATCCCTACTTTATATAGTAGGTACTTTTTATAGAGGCGACCCGCCGTAGCGCCATTGCACATAACGCGCTTGATGGGGGCCGTGCGCGTGATGAGTTCCACTTGGGCGGGCACCACATTCTTGATGCTAGCGTCGCTCGATCCTTTGATGTCGCATTCCTGGATAACGTCCCATAGTGCAATACCACACGAAAGCAGCATTTCCTTCTTTTCGGAAATAGTTTCAGGCACAGGCTCCTTCGCAATGGCGGCAAGCACACGCCAAAAGCGATTCTGGGGGTTGCCGTAATAATAATCGTTCTTCCGAGAGAGCACGGAGGGGAACGACCCCAAAACCAGTACGGTGGAACGCTCATTGAACACGGGTTCGAACCCGTGGGATATATGTTGGTAGGTTGCCATAACCTGTAAGTATATATAAGAAAAGCCCGCCGAAGCGGGCTTTCGAATTCGTTTGGATAGCGTTGCGGCAAACGCTACTACTCGGCGCGCAAAGGCTCGAGCGCCTTCAGCATAAACTCGCTGGCTTCGGCGCACAGCTCGTCAGTGGGGGCTTCGGCCAATACGCGAATAAGGGGCTCAGTGCCGCTTGCTCGCAGAAGAACACGGCCGCGATCGCCCAGGAACTCTTCTGCTGCTTTAACCGATTCCAACACAGCCGCATCATTCATGGCCGCATCTTTGTCGGCAACACGCACATTGGTCAGCAACTGAGGATACAGCTTCACCGGAGCGCATAGCTGCGACAGGGTTTCGCGCTCAGCGCGAATGGCCTCCATAAGACGCAGCGAGGTAAGGATGCCGTCACCAGTGCTTGCAATATCGCCGAAAATCACATGGCCCGATTGCTCGCCGCCCAGGCTGTAGCCATTAGCATGCATGCAAGCAAATACGTTCTTGTCGCCCACTGCGGTGGTTTCGTAGTTCAAGTTAGCCTGCTCAAGAGCCTTCAGCACACCGAAGTTGCTCATAACCGTGGGGACAACCGTTCCGCCCGACAAGCGACCATGCTTGTTCAGGTACACGCCGCACACATACAGGATAAGATCGCCATCTACCACGTGGCCGCGCTCGTCTACCGCAAGGCAACGGTCTGCATCGCCGTCATAGGCAAAGCCCACATCAAGACCCTGCTCCACAACAAGGCGTTGCAAGCGGTCAATATGCGTGGAGCCGCAGTCAACGTTGATATTGAAGCCATCAGGGGCATTGCTAATAACGCGAACGTCGGCGCCCAAAGCATCGAACACGGGTTTTGCAACCGAAGAGGCAGAACCATTGGCGCAATCAAGGCCAACCTTTACGCCCTGCAAGGAGAAATTCGCGCTGGCAATAAGGTGGGCAATGTAGCGATTGCGGCCCTGCATATAGTCAACCGTTGCGCCAATCGCATCGCCAGACACCATAGGCACTTCTTCGGGATATTCGCCGTCAATGTACTGCTCAATAAGCTGAAGCAGGGGCTCTTCCATCTTGAAACCCTGGGAATTAACCAACTTGATGCCGTTATCCGTATAAGGATTGTGGCTAGCGGTAATCATCACACCGCAATCGAATGCGCCGTCGGTGGTTTCGTACGAAAGGCCCGGTGTGGGAATAACGTGCAGCATATAGGCGTCTGCACCCGAGGCAACAAGGCCAGAAACCATACCGCTTTCCAGCATGTAGCTGGAACGGCGGGTATCTTTGCCCACAACGATGCGGGCCTTGCGGCCCTGGCGTGCGCCATAGTACCAGCCAATAAAACGGCCGATTTTGTATGCATGCTCAACGGTAAGGTCAGCGCCGGCTACGCCGCGGAAGCCGTCTGTGCCAAAGTATTTCATTTCATTCTCCTGTTCACCAATGAGCGCTGTTTATAGCGTTTGCAGCCGCATCTAATAGCGGCATAATCTGTTCATTATCCTTCACTTGGCCTTATTCTGCACGTGCAGGAATGATCGAATACGAAAACGCCAGGTTATCTGCATTTAGCTGCCTGAATTTGCCGCCCCCTACCAGCTCGAGCCTTTGCGCACTCCAGGAGAACCATCTGCAAGGCGTTCATCGGAAAGGGACATTGCAAAACCCTACCGCACCGAACTATCCAGCATGGTGCAACGAAGCTTTTCGCACCTTGCTTTTCAACAAGGCGCGACTTCCTTTTCTGCTTTGTCGATTCAACTGGTCAAATATCCATATTTGTGGTGTTTTCGCTCAATCGAATTGATGCGTTTAACCTGATCAAACACGTAGAGACACCTGATATAACACGAATTATCGAATTGGTGCAATTCTTATACAAAACAGGAATACTTAGGTGCATAGAGAAAAACGCGTTCAAATGCTAGGATAGCCATTGAGCTGCTGATTCGGTTCTTGTCTGAATCTCGGTTCCATTCAACACAGGAATAAGGAGAGGAACGCATTATGGATTTCAAGCTTACTGACGAGCAGGAGCTGCTCATTGAGAGCGCACATGAATATGCTACTCGCTACTTCACCGATGAAGCAGTAAAGCAGGCATATGAAGTAGATCATCACATCAGCATCGAAGCTGCTATGGCTTACCGTGAGGCAGGCTTCATGCTTCTGGGCCTTCCCGAAGAAGTTGGCGGTGTTCCGGTAGACAAGCTTACCGAGGTTCTCTTGGTAGAGAAGCTTCATGAGTTCACTGGCGTAACCCTCCCCTTCGTTACCGACTTCAACACCATCACCGACGTAATTGACTTCGGCTCCAAAGAGCAGCAGGAAATGATCATGGACGCTATCGAGAACGTCGAAAGCACCTGCATCGCTTGCTCTGCAATTTCTGAGCCCGCAGCTGGCTCCGACAACAACGCTATGACCTGCGTTACCAAGAAGCAGCCCGACGGCACCTATCTGCTGAACGGCCAGAAGACTTGGGTTACCCTGGGCGGCCTCTCCATCTACACCATGGTTGTAGCAAAGGACGAAGATCCTTCCTACGAGAACGATAAGTACTCTCTGTGGCTCGTTCCCAACGACGCCCCTGGCTTCACCATCGGTCACCTCGACAAGGTTGGCCAGCAGGCCATTCCGTTCGTTGACCAGTTCTTCGACAACGTAGTTCTCACCGAGGACATGCGTCTGGGCGAGCCCGGCATGGGCTGGAAGCTTCTCATGAAGAAGCTTGAGTTCGAGCGCTGCCTGGTTGTTGCATCTTCCCTCGGCCTTGCTCAGGCTGCTCTGAACGACGCAGGCGCTTACGCATCTGAGCGCATCTGCTTCAACAAGCCCATCGCTCACCAGACTCAGATCCAGCTGCATCTCTGCGAGATGGAAAACATCATCCAGAACGTACGCACCCGTCTGTATCAGGTTGTTACCATGATCGACAACGGTGAATCTACTCGCCTCGAGTCTGCACTGCTCAAGGGCTATGCTTGCCGCGAGCTCACCCGCGTTGCCGACCTCGCAATGGCAATCTACGCAGCTATCGGCTACACCAAGGAAATCCGCGTTGGCCGCATCTGGGCAGACCTCCGCGGTAACGAAATGGGCGGCGGCACCACTGAAATCATGGACTACATCGCCGGTCGTCAGCTGGTTAAGAAGTACAAGGCAAAGTAATCCGCCTCTTCACCTGCACTCTTTTCGCAAAGCGACCCCTTTTTCGGGGTCGCTTTTTTGCGTTTATGCACCGTTTACCTAGTTTCTTTTCCGCTTAGTTAAATAGAACCACTCTCGAAACAATTCTGTAACGGATCGGTATACTAAAAAGTTGCGGTTTTAGAACATCTGCACGTTCAGAGCTGCATCCTATCCCCAATCCTCCCATTCAAGGAGACATCTATGAAAAAAATTGCAGAAGCATGGTCGAGCCTGAGCCTTATCAAGCGCATTATCATCGGCCTTGTTATCGGCGCTTTGCTTGGCGGCTTTGGCCCTAAGGATCTCGCCGTTATCGAAATGCTTGGCACCTTGTTCGTTAGCGCCTTGAAGGCAGTCGCGCCGTTCTTGGTATTCTTCCTGGTTATCAATGCCTTGTGCCACACCAAGCTTCCTAAATCCATGAAGACCATCGTGGTGCTATACGTGGTAAGCACCCTTGCCGCCGCCTTCACCGCCGTAGCAATCAGCTACGCATTCCCCGTTGAGCTCACCCTTTCGGGCGTTGAGGCTGCAGACAAGGCAGCACCTACCGAAATCGCCGAGGTACTTACCACCCTCATCGGCAACATGGTAGTTAACCCCGTTGATGCGCTGGTCAATGCAAACTACATTGGCATCCTGGTTTGGGCTGTTCTTCTGGGTATCGCAATGCGCTACACCACCGAACCCACCAAAGATTTCTTTGCGAATATGTCGCACGTTATCTCTATCGTAGTTCGCTGGATCATCACCTGCGCTCCGTTTGGCATCATGGGCCTTATCTACACCTCTGTTTCTCAGAACGGCCCTGAGATCTTCATCGAATATGGTCAGCTGCTCCTTGTTCTTTTGGGCGCCATGTTCTTCATCTGCCTTGTTGTGAACCCGCTGCTGGTGTTCATCAACATTCGCAAGAACCCCTACCCTATCGTTTTCCGTTGCATCAAAGACTCCGGCATGTATGCCTTCTTCACCCGCAGCTCTGCCGCTAACATCCCCGTAAACATGGAGCTGTGCAAGCGTCTTGGTATTCGCAAAGACACCTACTCTGTCTCCATTCCGCTGGGCGCAACGATCAACATGGCTGGCGCTGCTATTACCATTACTGTAATGGCTATGGCTGCTGCGCATACCATGGGCATTGCTATCAACCCTGTTACCGCTGGCATCCTCTGCGTTCTGGCTGCAGTGAGCGCCTGCGGTGCTTCCGGTGTTGCCGGCGGTTCCCTGCTCCTTATTCCGCTGTGCTGCTCCTTGTTCGGCATCAGCAACGATATTGCCATGCAGGTTGTAGGCGTTGGCTTCGTAATCGGCGTTATTCAGGACTCCGTTGAAACTGCCCTTAACTCCCTTTCCGACGCGCTGTTCACCGCTACTGCCGACTACAAGGAACGCCGCGAGGCTGGCGTACCCTTCCAGGTTGGCAAAGACGCAGACGAATGGAAGCCCTCTACCGCTGAATAGTCTCCTGCTAACAATAGGTCTAAGACGCAAAACGGGTGCTCGAGAGTATCGAGCACCCGTTTTTTATTTCTGCAAAGCAGGATTAGAGCAAGACTGGTCAGACCCCCTACACGCTCCCCACCGAAAGACAACGATTCCAAGCGCATACGGAAAGTTCACGACCGATAGGTAGGTAGAGAATCAATAGTCTGACTCTCTTCCGTCACGGAGAACCTGCATCATGTCTCGCGTTAACGAATAGTCTTCATCGCAAGGAAGCTTATCTCTGTCTATCCACTCGGCGCTCTCTAACTCATGATCGTCGAGCTTGATGCTATTCGAGCCATCAAGCTCGCAAAAGAAACCGAAGAGCAACGATGAAGAAGGCGGCCACGGCTGACTTTTGTAGTAGCGAAGATTCTTCACCCTAAGCCCCACTTCCTCCATTACTTCTCGGTGAACAGTTTCTTCGACGGTTTCTCCCATCTCGCAGAACCCGGCGATAAGGGCATAGCGCTTGTATTCACGGTTCGCATAACGGGACACAAGAATCTTGTTACACTGAGTGTCAACAATACCCACGATTACCGCTGGAAAGAGCTTGGGGAATTCCATGGCACCACATTGAGGGCATCGCACCATACGCTCCACCATGTCGTGCACCAATGGAGCTCCGCAACGACCACAGAATCTACGCGTTGCATACCAGGTGTCGTATTCGTAACCTACTAACCCAGCAAATGCCCTATGCTTCGGACCGAATTGCTTGAGCTGGGAAATCGGCATAAATTGCCATTTAACCTGGGCACATGAATCGTCGGCGCGCACGGAACAACCGCCTTCGATCAATTCATCAAGAACGCTGCAATCTGTCTCGCAACGAAAGTATCCCGTATCCCCAACCGTGAATAGGAAAACCGCCTCAGGTGTCATTCCGTCAGCTCGCTGAATTACTTCCGCAGAATCGGAAGCCACTGCGCCAATGCCGCTAAGCATCTCAAACGTCGGAAAGCGCAACGTGCCTTCCCTGGCGTCCTCTGAAGCGTTCTGAGGGGCAGTATCGATCGAAACAAGAACAGTGGAGCCTCGGTACACGAGGACCCTGTCAGTAGGCTCTGGATTGATCCATGCAAAATCATTGCAAAAAGAATAAGGCGCTATATCCTGCAGCATTGGTACCTCCTAGGCGTACCAGCTAAGCGTACACCCTTACCTCTAAGATGGTGAAAAAAGAAAAGCCCCGGAATGCAACAGCAATTCCAGGGCAAAAAAGAACCGCTCCGAAGAGCGGTTCTCTGCTAGACAGCTTATGCCTGAGCGAAGATCTCGATCTGGTCGCCTTCAGCAACCGTAACCATGGCCTTCTTCCAGGTGCGGGTCTTACCAAGCTGATAGCGAACGCGCTTCGGCTTAGCCTTAACGTTAATGGTGTTAACCTTAACGACCTTTACATCGAAGATAGCCTCGATTGCCTGAGCAATCTCGATCTTGTTAGCAGACTTTGCTACCTCGAAGGTATAGACATTGTTTTCCATGCCTTCATAAGAGTGCTCCGAAATGATCGGGCGAATGATTACCTCGCGGGGATCCTTCATTATGCAAGCACCTCCTCGATGCGGGTCAGGGCAGCGTCGGTAAGAACGAGTGCCTTGTTATCGATGAAGTCGAGCGTGTTGAGCTCGGAAACGCCGATCACGCGAACCTTGGAGAGGTTGCGGAAAGACAGGAAGGTGTTCACGTCGTCATCGGGAACGATGATGGTAACACGACCCTCAAGACCGAGGTTCTTCAGCACTTCGGCAGCCTGCTTGGTAGAAGGCTTTTCGAAGGAAAGCTGGTCAACAACAACGATCTCGCCGTCAGCAAGCTTGGCGGAAAGCGCAGAGCGCATAGCCAGCTTTACAACCTTTGCAGGTACCTTGAAGGCGTAAGAGCGAGGATGAGGACCGAATACGGTGCCGCCGCCTGCCCATTGAGGAGCACGGATCGTACCCTGACGAGCACGGCCGGTACCCTTCTGGCGCCAAGGCTTCTTGCCGCCGCCACGAACCTGACCGCGAGTCAGCGTGTCGTGGGTTCCCTGGCGCCTTGCAGCGCGCTGGGAGCGAACCACTTCGTGCATTACGTGCACGTTAGGCTCAATCTCGAAGACTGCTGCGGAAAGCTCGGCGTCTTTAACCTTCTTGCCGCTCGCGTCCTTCATTTCAATAGTTGCCATAATCTATAAACTCCTTCGCACCGTTCTTACGCCATGCGAATGCGAACAACGCCATTCTTGCCGCCGGGAACTGCACCCTTGAGCATGATGAGGTTCGCCTCTTCGTCAACGCGGATTACTTCAAGGTTCTTGGTCGTAACGGTATCGCAGCCCATGTGACCCGGAAGGCGAACGCCCTTGAACACACGGGAAGGATATGCGCACTGGCCAACGGAACCGGGAGCACGATGGAAGTGTGCACCGTGTCCGCCAGGGCCGCCTGCGAAGTTGTAACGACGCATAACACCTGCGAAGCCCTTACCCTTAGAAGTACCGGTAACGTCTACCTTCTTTACCTCTGCGAAAGCAGCAACGGTAACTTCTTCGCCGATGGCATGCTCGGAAGCATCCTCTACGCGAACCTCGCGAAGATGGCGAACGGGCTCAACGCCCTGCTTGGCGAAATGGCCAGCCATGGGCTTGTTGACCTTCTTTTCCTTGATGGTGCCGAAGCCGAGCTGAACAGCTTCGTAGCCATCGGTAGCAGTGGTCTTAACCTGGCATACCTTGTTGGGGTCTGCCTTGATAACCGTAACGGGCGTAACCTGGCCGTCTTCGTCGAAGAGCTGGGTCATGCCGATCTTGGTACCGTAGATAGCGTTAATCATTCAGTATCACACTCCCCTACAGCTTGATCTCGATGTCAACGCCAGCAGGAAGATCGAGACGCATCAAGGAATCAACCGTGGAAGGGGTCGGATCCAGGATGTCGATCAGGCGCTTATGAGTGCGCATTTCAAACTGCTCGCGAGAGTCCTTGTTTACGTGCGGACCCTTAACTACGCAATACAGGTTGCGCTCGGTCGGCAGCGGAATAGGACCGGAAACCTTAGCACCCGTCTTCTGAGCGGTGTCTACGATGAGCTTGGTGGACTGATCCACGATCTCATGATCGTAACCCTTCAAGCGGATGCGGATATTCTCTTTAGCCACTTTAACCTCCATAGTGAGCGGTGGGAAAGCTTAGAGCCCTAGGGCCTAAGCGTTGCCACCAGCCTTGCTGATAATCTCTTCTGCCACGTTCTTGGGCACGGGCGCATAGGTGTCGAACTGCATGGTGTACGTAGCGCGACCCTGGGTGCCACTGCGCAGGTCGGTTGCATAACCGAACATCTGGCCCAGCGGAACCTTAGCGGAGATGCAAACTGCGTTGCCACGCTGCTCCTGGCCCTGGATGAGACCACGACGGCTGGGGATATCGCCCATAACGAAGCCGGTGTACTCTTCAGGAGTCTCAACCTCTACAGCCATAACAGGCTCGAGGATCACAGGATCGGACTTCTTCAACGCGTCCTTGATTGCCATAGAGCCGGCAACCTTAAATGCAGCCTCAGAAGAGTCAACATCATGGTAAGAACCGTCGATGAGCTCAACCTTGATGTCCTCAACAGGATAACCAGCCAGAACGCCGGAGTTGAGTGCTTCCTGAATACCCTTGTCGATAGCGGGGATGTATTCCTTGGGAACTACGCCGCCAACGATCTTGTTCTCGAACGTGTAGCCTTCACCGGGCTCCTGCGGGTACATGTTGATGATGGCATGACCATACTGACCACGACCACCGGACTGACGGACGAACTTACCCTCAGCACCGAGTACCTCATGACCAGGACGCTCGCGGTATGCAACCTGGGGCTTACCAACGTTAGCCTCAACCTTAAACTCGCGAAGCAGGCGGTCGATGATGATCTCCAAATGGAGTTCGCCCATGCCAGCGATGATGGTCTGGCCGGTTTCATGGTTGGTGGAAACGCGGAACGTCGGGTCTTCCTCGGCGAGCTTCTGCAGAGCGATGCTCATCTTATCCTGCTCAGCCTTGGTCTTAGGCTCAACAGCAATGTCGATAACAGGATCAGCGAACTGCATGGACTCGAGGATGATAGGAGCATCTTCGGCGCAGAGCGTGTCACCGGTGGTGGTGTTCTTCAGACCAACAACGGCAACGATGTCGCCAGCGGAGCAAACGTCGATGTCAACACGGTTGTTGGAGTGCATCTGCAGAAGACGGCCGATGCGTTCCTTCTTGTCCTTGGAAGCGTTCAGCACGTAGGAGCCGGACTCGAGAGTGCCGGAGTATACGCGCAGGTAGGTGAGCTTGCCAACGAACGGGTCGGTCATGATCTTGAATGCCAGGGAAGCAAACGGCGCCTTCGGGTCGGAAGGACGCTCGTCTTCTTCGCCGGTTTCGGGGTTCGTGCCCTTGATGGCGGGAACGTCTACCGGAGAAGGCATGTAGTCAACAACAGCGTCGAGCAGTTCCTGAACGCCCTTGTTTTTGTAAGCGGAGCCTACGAACACGGGGTTGAGCTTGCACTCGCAAACGCCCTTGCGGATAGCAGCCTTGAGTTCCTCAACGGAAACTTCCTCTTCCATGAGGACCTTTTCCATCAGATCGTCGTCGCAGTCTGCAGCTGCTTCGAGAAGTTCCTGATGATAGAGCTCTGCATCTTCCTTGAACTCAGCGGGGATCTCGTCCATGGGCTCAGGGTAGGTCATGCCCTTGTCGTCGGCCTTGAAGTCCCATGCGGTCATGGTAACCAGGTCGATTACGCCCCAGAAGTTGTCCTCAGCGCCCATGGGCATCTGAGCAGCAACAGCAGGTGCGTCAAGACGATCGCGCATGGTCTGAATTGCATGGAAGAAGTCAGCGCCAACACGGTCGTACTTGTTGATGAATGCGATGCGGGGTACACCGTAGCGCTCAGCCTGACGCCATACGGTTTCGGACTGAGGCTGTACGCCGGCAACAGCATCGAATACGGCTACGGAACCGTCGAGAACGCGCAGGGAGCGCTCTACCTCAGCGGTGAAGTCTACGTGGCCGGGGGTGTCGATGATCTGGAAACGATATTCCTGATCGTCTTTCTTCCAGAAGCAGGTGGTAGCTGCAGCGGTAATGGTTACGCCGCGCTCCTGCTCCTGAACCATCCAGTCCATGGTAGCTGCGCCATCATGAACCTCACCGATCTTGTGCGTCTTACCCGTGTAGTACAGGATACGCTCGGTAGTGGTGGTTTTACCGGCATCGATGTGAGCCATGATGCCGATGTTGCGGGTATGCTCCAGAGAAGTCTTAGCCATTATTCCTTCTCCTACCAACGATAGTGCGAGAATGCACGGTTGGATTCTGCCATCTTGTAGAGGTCTTCGCGCTTCTTGATGGATGCACCGGTGTTTTCGGCTGCGTCCATGATTTCGCCTGCGAGACGCTCCTTCATGGTGTTTTCCTTGCGCTTGCGGGAGAAGTCAACCATCCAGCGGATAGCGAGGGTGGTTGCGCGGCGGGAGTTAACCTCCATAGGTACCTGGTAGGTAGCGCCACCAACACGCTTGGGCTTAACCTCGAGCGTGGGGCGGATGTTGTCCATTGCCTTCTTGAATACGGTCAGGGCGTCCTGGCCGGTCTTCTCTGCAACGATGTCGAATGCATCGTAAACGATACCTTCTGCGGTAGACTTCTTACCGTCAAGCAACACCTTGTTGATCAGCTGCGTGACCAAACGGTTGTTGTACTTAGCGTCCGGCTGCGTTTCGCGGCGGACTGCTGCTGCACGACGCGGCATATATCTTCCTTTCGGTTTATGCGACTAACTGAATCGCGAGGGTTACTTAGTTCTTGGGCTTCTTAGCGCCATAGCGGCTGCGTGCCTGACGACGGCTGTCGACAGCTGCGCAGTCGAGAGCAGCGCGGATGATCTTATAACGAACACCAGGAAGGTCCTTTACACGACCGCCACGGATAAGCACCATGGAGTGCTCCTGGAGGTTGTGGCCTTCACCGGGGATGTATGCGGTAACTTCCATGCCGTTTACGAGACGGACACGAGCAACCTTACGAAGTGCCGAGTTAGGCTTCTTAGGGGTGGTGGTGTACACGCGGGTGCAAACGCCACGCTTCTGGGGGTTGCCCTTGAGCGCCGGGGTCTTCTGCTTGTCGACCTGCTTGGCGCGGCCCTTACGGACCAACTGATTGATAGTAGGCAAAGCTTCAGCTCCTTTTCTTTACTATCACTTACTAACTTTGCTTTCTGTGCGTTCTGCAGATACGCACGCGAAAACATACGCTTCTACCCGAAACGCGAAAATGAACTTTATCACCGGGTATATACCTTGTCAAACGCCACGCACCCGGGTGTATCTATCTCTTCACAATCTGTTTTCGCAGGTCAATAAATGTTTCTTTCAGCGCTGATCACCTATTCCCTCTCATTTTTCAAATAATTCTGGACTTTTTTATCCGATGCGAGAAGAGCTATTTACCGCTTATAGATGCCGAACGGCAAAACATCACCGAAACCATTCCGAAACACAAGCCTGCGTGTACAATACAGGCATCGAAACAACGCAGCTCCGACGCGCGCTTCGCCTTCAAGGTGCAGCGCGTTACTTATATATAGTATGGAGCCGCACAACGTAAGAGAAAGAAGGGGAACATGAAGAATACTGTTGCCACATTCAAGAAGATGAAGAATGAGGGCACCAAGATCTCTATGTTGACTGCTTACGACTACTCCACCGCAAAGTTGGTTGACGAAGCGGGAATCAATTCGATCCTTATCGGAGATTCCCTGGGCATGGTTATGCTCGGCTACGAAGACACGCTTTCGGTAACGATGGAAGACATGATCCATCACACCGCCGCTGTGGCCCGTGGCGCTAAGAATGCGCTTGTTATTGCCGACATGCCATTCATGAGCTACGAGGTATCGATTGAACAGGCTGTTATCAACGCCGGTCGCCTGATGAAGGAAGGGCGCGCCAACGCGGTAAAGCTTGAGGGCGGCGTGCGCGTTGCCGAGCAGATCAAGGCCATCACCAAGGCGGGCATTCCTGTATGTGCCCATATTGGCCTTACTCCTCAATCGGTCAATGCTTTCGGCGGCTTCAAGGTACAGGGCAAAACGGCCGAAGCAGCCCAGCAGATGGTCGACGACGCCTTGGCCGTTCAGGAGGCAGGCGCATTCGCCGTTGTGCTGGAATGCGTTCCCGCAAAGCTTGCCGCCATCATCTCCGAAAAGCTCGACATCCCCACCATTGGCATTGGCGCAGGCGCAGGTTGCGACGGTCAGGTTCTGGTTTATCAGGACATGCTTGCCTTGTTCAGCGACTTCAAGCCCAAGTTCGTAAAACACTTCGGCAACATTGGCCCGCAAATGACCGCCGCTTTCAAGGCATACGATGAAGAAGTTAAGGCTGGCACCTTCCCTTCAGAAGAGCACACCTTCAAGATCGACGAAGAAGCCCTGGAAAAACTTTATTAATTAGTAGAAATGGTTGGGCGCAAACCCAACCATTTCTTTTTTAATAGCGTTATTCTGTTATCTAACAGCAAGGAAACAAGCGAGGGATTGCATATACGTCAGCGAGCGGCGCATCCAATAAGATAGATTGCCCCGAAAAAGGAGCGAAGCGTACTTCGTACGTGAGCGACGATTGAGGGGCAAGATACTTATTGGGGTGCCGCGCAGCGTCAGGGCGTCTCATGCGATCCTTCGTCGTTCGATAGAACGACGAAAGGAAAACAATGAAAATCATCACTACTGTTGCCGAGATGAAGGCACAGGTCGCCGAATGGAAAGCTGAGGGGCTCACCATTGGCCTCACGCCTACCATGGGTGCATTGCACGAAGGTCATATGTCGCTGATGGAGCGCGCCGTAAAAGAATGCGACCGTGTAGTTACCAGCGTCTTCGTGAACCCCATCCAGTTCGGCCCCAACGAAGACTACGACAACTACCCCCGCGACCTGGAACGCGATGCGGCTATCGCGGAATCCAAGGGCGTTAGCGTAGTATTCCATCCCGAGCCCGAAGAGATGTATCCCAAGAACTACAACACCTATGTTGTTATGGAAACCCTGACCGACACGCTGTGCGGCGCAAAACGCCCCGGCCACTTCCGCGGCGTATGCACGGTTGTAAACAAGCTGTTCAACATCGTGCAGCCCGACAAGGCATTCTTCGGCCAGAAGGACGCCCAGCAGCTTGCCATCATCAAGCGTATGGTTGCCGACCTCAACATGAACGTAAAGGTATACGGTTGCCCCATCGTTCGCGAAGAGGATGGTCTGGCAAAGAGCTCGCGCAACAGCTACCTTTCCGCAGAAGAGCGCAAGGCGGCACTGTGCCTTTCCCGCTCCATCTTCGCTGCACAGGATCTTATTGAAGGCGGCGAGCGCAATGCTGACATCGTTCGCACTGCCGTTCGCGAAATCATCGAAGCAGAGCCTTTGGCACAGATCGACTACATCGAAGTAGTTGACCTGGGCAACATGCAGCCCGTTGATTCGCTCGGCGAGTCTGGCCTGGTTGCTATTGCCGTTTACATCGGAAAAACTCGCCTTATCGACAATTACTTGTTCGATTTTGACGAATAAGCTTGCACGCAGCGCAATATTGCGCAAGAATACGGCAGGTTATGCGCAACCGCGCATAATGGCTACTACGCAGTGAAACCTCGAGTGGAACATCATGCGAAGAAGGAAGGTTCAAACCTTATGCTGCTGAATGTGCTTAAGGGCAAAATTCATCGTGCAACCGTCACCCAGGCGGAACTTGATTACATCGGCTCCATCACCATCGACTCTGAACTGATGGAAGCAGCCGGCATCCAGGAATACGAACTGGTTACCATCTCCGATTGCAACAACGGCAATCGTCTTGAAACCTATGTTATTGCCGGCGAGCCTGGCAGTGGCGTGATCTGCCTGAATGGCGCAGCTGCCCACCTGGTCACCGTAGGCGACAAGGTGATCATCATGAACTACTGCCAGATGACTCCCGAAGAATTCGCCGACCCGGAGCATGCGCCTCACGTGGTATTCGTAGACGACGACAACAAGATCAGCCGTCTTACCCGCTACGAAAAGCACGGCAAGCTGGAAGACTTGAAGTAAGCAACAAGCACTTCCCTACCGAAACGAAACGGGGCACCCAATTGGGTGCCCCGTTTTTTATTCTCCAAAACTAGCAGAATCATTAAATCCCACTCACATCGCCAGACGTAACAGCGAGCGGTGGGAAAATAGGGACAGGTCCCATTTTCCCACTACATTGCGTTGCCAGAGTGGAGTCGTAGCGCCTCCTACGACAGAGGCGGGATAACCTGCTTCTTGCGAGACAGGATGCCGTCTACCCATTCGGCCTTCGTAGCGTCGATACCGAATGCTTCGGATACGGGAGCAACGTCACCTTCGCAGATGAACTTGGAACCCTCGTTGAAGATGTCGGTAACGAGCAGAAGAGCAAACTTGTAGCCGTTTTCGGCAACCTTTGCCTTCAGGAACTCACGGTATTCGGCCTCGCGCTCCATAGCAACATCGAGCGTTACCGTTTCGTGCTGGGCAACCATGTATACGTCGTCGCCCTTCTTGAATTCCTTGGAGTCGTGCGTGCACAGCTCTTCAACGGAAAGATCGTTGTCGCCGCCGCGCATTTTGAATACCTCAAGGCCGAATTCGGTAGGCTTCTTACCAATGATGGCGCCAAGCTTTTCTGCCTGAACCAAGTCGTAGTCGGTGCAGGTGGGGCTCTTGGTAATTACGGTATCCGTCATGATGGCGGAAAGAAGCACCGTAGCGATAGCGGGGGTTACCTCAACACCAAGCTGCTCATAGAGCTTGGTTACGATGGTTGCCGTAGAGCCAACGGGGATGTTCAGGTACAGGATGGGGTTGCCAGTAACCACATCGCCAGCAATGCGATGATGGTCTACAACCTCAACGATTTCAGCATCGGCAATACCGTCAACCATCTGGGTGGACTCGTTATGGTCAACCAGGATAACCTTGTCGCCTTCGCCTACCTTTTCGATAAGCTTCGGAGCGGGCAGGCCAACCTGCTCAAGGATAGTTGCGGATTCCTGAGGAAGTGGGCCCAGGCAGCAGGCAACATATTCTGCCTCCGGTTCGGCCTTCTTTGCCTCAAGGGCGTTCTTCAAATATGCGTAGCTCACCGCTGCTGCGATGGAGTCGTTGTCTGGGTTCTTATGACCTACGATAAAAACCTGGTTAGCCATGTAGCCTCCTCAACAAGCGCGCTTCGGTGCGCGCAAACGTGTAGAACTTATCTATTGTAACGCGAAATGAAAGAAGGCCACACGTTTACGTGCAGCCTTCAGGAAATGCTCGGTGCGCTTTAGGCCAAGTTGGTTTTGCGCCAACGCAATTCACCTCAAACAACCTTGCGGCGGCATTCGTCCGGCTGTTCTGAGCGCCTAGTTCGTTTGCAGCGCTAGCCGATCTTTACGATAGGCGCGTAGTCCTTCAGCAGCTTCTTGGTTTGGCCGGTGCGACTGAAGCGTACATGCAGCGTATCGCCGTCCACTTTGGTAATGGTGCCACGGCCAAATACCTTGTGATCTACCGTATCGCCCTTGGCAAACGTCATCTTCGCCGCCGCCTTCTTCTGGGCTTCGGGCTTCACCGCAGGACGTGCCTGCTGACGAGGACGAGAACCCGAAGCGCTTGACTGACCGAACACGCGACCGCCGCCCGCCTCGGAACCAGAGCCGGCAATGCCACGACGGCTGCCGCGCTTTTCCCAACCTGAACCAGAAAATCCTGCAGAGCCCATTCCGATGCCCTTGCGCAATTCCAGCGGAATTTCGCCGATAAAGCGCGAAGGCGGGTTGGCGCTTGACTGACCGAAGATCTGACGCGTGAAGGCGTTAGTAAGATAGAGCTTCTTGCGCGCACGGGTAATGGCAACGTAGGCCAAGCGGCGCTCTTCTTCCAAGCCCTGAGAATCCTGAGACGAATTGCCATGGGGGAACAGCGATTCCTCCATACCCGCCACGAATACGCAGTCGAATTCCAGGCCCTTTGCGGCATGGATGGTCATCATGGTGATGGCTTCGCCGTCTTCCGCCACCGTATCCATATCGGTACGCAGCGTTACCCATTCCACGAAGTCAGGCAAGGAATTTGCCTGGAAGGTGCGCACGGGCGGCTCGTCGTCTGCCTCTGGCGCGTCTTCTGCCGTAGGAGGCTCGAACAGCGCATCGGCATCATCGTGCGTTTGAGCGTATTCATCTACTACACCAAAAAGCTCCTGAATGTTCTCGATGCGACCAGCGGCATCGTCGGAGTTTTCCGCTTCAAGGGCGCGAATAAGGCCCGCCTTGTCCACGATGGCCTCAACCACCTTGCGCAAGTCGCCGGCATAGCCCTGGGCCTCGTGGATGAGCGCCACGAATTCCGCGATGGCCTTACGCGTTGCAGAGCGTATTTGATCATCGGCAATGCACAGCTCGGCAGCCTGCAAGAACGTGATACCCGTTTCGCGAGCAACGTAATCGATGTGCTCTACCGTGGTTTTGCCGATGCCGCGCTTGGGCACGTTGATAACACGATGAGCGGCAACGTCATTGGCAGGATTGACCACCAAGTTCAAGTACGCCATTACGTCGCGAATTTCCGCGCGATCGAAGAAGCGCGTGCCACCGATCAGCCTATACGGCACGCCAGCGCGCATCAGCATATCTTCAAGCATGCGGCTCTGCGCATTGGTGCGGTAGAACACCGCAATTTGGTTGTACGACATGCCTTCGCCGTGCTGATGCTCGATTTCCGAAGCAATCCAACGGCCTTCGTCTCGTTCGTCGGTTGCGCTGTACACCGAAATTTTGTCGCCTGCAGGCTTTGAGGTGAAAAGCTTCTTGGGCTTGCGCGTAAGGTTGTTGGCAATTACCGCATTTGCTGCCGCAAGGATATTGCCCATAGAGCGGTAGTTTTCTTCCAGCTTCACTACGCGAGCTTCGGGGTAATCCTTCTCGAAATCGAGGATATTGCGCAGGTCGGCGCCACGCCACGAGTAAATTGACTGGTCGTCGTCGCCTACTACCATGATGTTTTTATGAGCCGCCGCCAAGAGCTGGGTAAGCACATACTGAGCATGGTTGGTGTCCTGGTATTCGTCCACCATCAAGTAGCGGAAACGGTTCTGATAGGCAGCCAACACATCGGGGTGGTTCTTCAGCAGAAGCCAGGTGTACAGCAGCAAGTCGTCGAAGTCGAAAGCATTTAGCTGACGCAGGCGCTCCTGCAGGCGCGTGTACACGCGAGCAGCCACCTGGCCTACCTGGTCGGATGTCTTTTCGGCAAACACTTCTGCCACCTGCAGGTCGTTCTTTGCCTGCGAAATACGGTTACGAAGCGCAGGGATGGGATAGCGCTTTTTGTCGATGTTGAGCTCGTCCATGATCTGCTCGACCAGGCGCTTTGAATCGCTGTCGTCGTAGATGGTGAAGCCTTTGGCGAACCCTATGCGTTCGCAGTCGGTGCGCAAGATGCGCACGCACATGCTGTGGAAGGTGGAAACCCACATGCCACGCGCGCCGCCACCGATAAGGCTCTGCAGACGCTCGCGCATTTCAGCGGCGGCCTTATTGGTAAACGTGATGGCCATGATCTGCCAAGGGGCAACGTTCAGATCTTCCACTAAATGGGCAATGCGATGGGTAAGTACGCGGGTTTTACCGGAACCGGCACCCGCCAAAACCAACAGGGGGCCTTCCGTGCACAACACCGCTTCGCGCTGAGGGCCATTGAGGGTATCAAGATCGATGGGCATGCAATTCGTCCTAACACAACAAACCGCACAGGCTCTAAGGCCTGCGCGGCACTCACGTTTTATTTCGGGTTGCTATTCTACCGCGCCAAGCGACAATGCCCCACCCTATCCGCAGTATCCCTACGGTTTGTTCGAATGGAACTAACTCCTGCGATGGGAGCAGACAATTGCAGCCACGACATAACCCACTACGAGAATCAGACCAGGAAACATTTGGAAAAGAGCGTAGTAAATCCAACCGTATACGCTGCCATGAATGAAAAGCGAATATGTCATGGTGAATCCGACAAAAGCAACAAGAGATATGGCGCTTGCGAACAAGAGCAGCTTTCGAGAGTTCGATTGTTTTGCGAAGTAAAAAAGCGAAACGACGAACACCACGACAAACACGATGCTAACAAGAACCTCAGCAACCGTACTGGCGAACATAGCCGATGGATCGAACTTAAATTGAGCTTCCCCACGAAAACCCCGGTTAGCTTGGAGAACCCAGGGCATTACGAAGCCCAAGAACAGTGGAGCCAACACAGCAACAATTCGCGATTGCGCATTCTTCGAAAGACCCATTTTCTTCCTTTCTCCTGGAAGGATATGAGCGACTTTAACATTGTTTTGGCTGATAGGGCCTGGGATACGTCCTGTTTAAACGGGATTTTCGCCCTACGGCAAGAATCTAAAAAGATAGACACCTTTGGCACATTTCACTTTCTCAGCAAGCATCCCGCGCCCAAACGCTAGTTTGTTTGCGGATTGCCCGAGAGCATCAAAAGCATCAGTCCCTATTTGACAGCTCCTTCACCCGAAAACAAAAAACGCCCGAAAGGGCGTTAACGAACTCACATTATCGGACGCGACAGCGAGCGAGCCCCTGGCGAGTGCAGATGACGGGAAAGCGGGCGCCAGGCGTGCTTCGCACGTCCAGCCCGCTTGGACCGCCAGCTGTGCCGCCAGAGGCTCGCGCAGCATCATCGCGTTTAAAGCGCATGTTTCGACGTTCGGAGAACGTCGAAACCTTAAACGATCTTCTTGCCGAAAACTGCAGCGATCTCACGCAACTGGGCTACCAGTTCGGTGAACTGAGCAGGCGTAAGCTGCTGAGGACCATCGGAAAGCGCTTCGGTGGGGTTCGGATGAACTTCGATCATGATGCTGTCGCAACCAGCAGCAACGGCGGCATAGGCCAAAGAAGGCACCAAGTCGCGCACGCCCGCAGGATGCGAAACATCTACGCAGACAGGGAATATCGACTGCTTGTGAATAACCGGAACAGCAGAAATATCGAGCGTGAAACGCGTAGCGGTTTCGAAGGTGCGCAAGCCACGCTCGCACAGCACGATGTTGTCGTTGCCGCCCATGGTCAGATATTCCGTAGCGGAAAGCCATTCGGAAATGCTGCCCGCAAGGCCGCGCTTCAGCAATACCATCTTGTGAGACTGCGCGGTAACTTTACCAACGTTCCTCAGCAAGCTGAAGTTCTGCATGTTGCGAGCACCAATCTGAAGACCGTCAACATAGGAATGCACCATTTCGCAATGAGCGGAGTCCATAACCTCGGTGAGGGTTTTCAGACCGTACTTTTCAGCACCAGCCTTCATGATCTGCAGGCCTTCCTCGCCCAAGCCCTGGAACGAATGGGGGTTCGTGCGGGGCTTGAAGGCGCCACCGCGGATCCAGGTAAGGCCAAGGCCGGCAATGCATTCGGCAACTTCATTGAACTGCTCTTCGGATTCAACAGAGCAGGGACCAGCGTAAAGGGTGATCTCGTTGGTACGAGTGCCGTAATTGGGGAGTGAGGAGAGTGGATTAATCACGTGAGGGTACCTCTTTCATAACCTTAAGGATTCCACGGTAGATCTCAGTAAGGTTTTCGTTATACAGAGGGCCCTCGTTGTACGTTGCAACGCGCGCAAAAATCTCTTCCTCGCGTTTCGGGTCATACAGACCCATGTGGGCATCGGGCTTAAGGGCTCGGATGTCCAGGGAATGACCGGCTCGCTCATTCAGAAGAGCGACTAGCTTTTGATCGATTGCGTCGATCTCGGCACGATGCTTCTCGATTTCCTCGAATGCCTCGTTCTTTTCCGACATCTCATACTCCTTTCACGAAAAGATGGGAAACACACCCTAAAGGCGCTGTTAGCCTATGATAACAAAATGCCAGGCCAGTGCGCCTCATTGCACCACCATTAACCGAGCTGGGCGTTATTGAAACAGGCTGGAAACATTAGAACCAGTTCATACGAAAAACGGCCCCGAAGGGCCGCTGGAATAGTTCTATTTTCGTGCTGGATCGTTAATAGCCGCTATGGCCAACAGCGCGATGGAAACCATGATGCCAAACTGGCCGAAGAATACATCGCCCTTCCCCACCACATAGGAAGCGAGCGCCACCAAAATAATGACGAGCGCAGCATAATTGCAGTAACGGGAAATGCACTTATTGGACCGTTCCCGCAACTGCTCCTTTTCCTCTTCGGAAAGGGCTCTACGTCGAGTATGTTTTCTTCCTTCGCTCATGGTTTAAGGATACCATTCAACGCCTTAGAAAATACCAAGGGCCTTGGTGCCAAAGTAACCCAACACAACCAAGCCGATAAAAATGCGGTACACACCGAAAACGGTGAAGTCGTTCTGCTTGATGTAGCCCATCAAGAAGCGGATGGCAATCATACCCATGGCGAAGGCGGAAGCAATACCAACCACCAGGACCACAATTTCAACCTGCGTCATGGCAATGCCCGCCAAGAAGAACTTGATGGCTTTAACCATGCCCCAGCCAAACATTACAGGGATGGCCAAGAAGAACGTGAATTCTGCCGCAGCGGTACGAGAGCAGCCGCACAACATACCGCCAATGATGGTGGCGCCCGAACGGCTAGTGCCGGGAACGATTGCCAAAACCTCAAAGAAGCCGATCTTCAGAGCGGTTTTCCAATCCATGTCATACGGATCAGCGATGCGGAACAGGGCACTTTCAACCGACTCGGGGTCGGAGGCATCGATTTTGCGGGCGTGCTTGCCGCGCGGCTGCTCCGCCGATTCGATAACCGCACGAGCGCGCTTGCGGTTGTGCGCTTCCAGGACAATGAAGATGATGCCGTACAGGATAAGCATGGCAGCAACGGTATAGGCGTTATAGAAATGGTCGTGAACCCAGTCGTCCAGGGCAAGGCCCAAAACCGCAGCAGGAATACTGCCAATAACAACCATGCCCCACATATGCCATGTGTTGCGGCGCTCGGTTTCGTCCTTTGTACGCGAAACGGGATTCAGCTTATGCCAGAAGGTAACCACAACCGCCATGATGGAACCAATCTGAATGACCACCAAAAACAGCTCTAGGAACTTATCGCTTACATTGAGCTTCACGAATTCGTCGACCAAGATCATATGACCCGTCGAGGAAATAGGAAGCCATTCGGTGATGCCCTCGGTAATGCCGAGCAGCAACGCCTTAAGGGCTTCAATAAGAATGTCAGGCGACATGCGCTTCCCTTCTATAGAGTGCTTGATGCAATTTGCCTAGCAATGAACGACAAACAGCAAACTACCCACGCAACGGTGGGTAGATGGTTTCATCGTACGCGAACGCACCACGCTGCGGGGGTTTTTCATAAAAGACCCACCTGCACCACGCTCACCTGGGGTTTTGTAAATTATCTCCAATAACAGCAAATTTTTTCAAAAAAGGGGGTTGACGGAGGGTGCCCCGATCCGTAATATACTGATTCGCGCCTTGGCAAAGGGTAACACCACCGAGGAAGCGATGCGAAAGCAACGCACAACTCATTGGGGTGTCGTCTAATGGTAGGACAGCGGTTTCTGGTACCGTATGTGAGGGTTCGACTCCTTCCACCCCAGCCAATATGCGCTCATGGCCTCGTCGTCTAGCGGTTTAGGACGCCGCCCTCTCAAGGCGGAGATCGTCGGTTCGAATCCGATCGAGGCTACCAAGTGTTCAGCCTGCAACTTCGGTTGCAGGCTTTTTTGTTTTCTGGCCAGCAAGTTAAAAAGTGCGTCTCGGGCCGTTTTGCTCTTAGGGCCATTCCGGGCCCTACCCTGAATTGCCCTATGGGTGCACGACAAACCAGCCAGGCGCGCTTTTTGTCCTATGGCGCACTTTTCCCATAGCCCCACTTTGCTGTACTTCCCGACGATGCGCACGCCGCGGCCGAGCCACCCCGCCCCACCCAAAGCACTACTCAGAAGTCATCCCGGGAGACTGAAAACAAAAATTCCGTGTTTTCTGCAACTTTTTTGCGATTGCGGATTGTTGCGAGACCCTTGAATATCAATAACGCTGCAAAAGCGCAGCAATATTCTTTGTTTGGCGGCCCATTTCCGCCTTTTAGGGGCAGACAAGGATCCGCAATCGCAAAAATGTTGCAAAAAGAGCGAGATTTTTGTTTTTGCAACGGGCAGATCACCACGACAGGAACGAGGCCCTACGAAAAACGCGTGGACTCCCCTAGAGAGGGCAAAAGCACCCCCCCCCACAAAGCAAGCAGGCAAAACCACACGAGCCAGCAAGGCCAACAGGGCAGAACCTGCGAAAAGTACAGGGCCCTAGCAACGACGGCGGAGCAGAACCCGAGAAACTCACACGAATCCCAGCGAGGGCAAGAGAGATCCCCGCAAAACCCACACGGCCTCCAGCAACGGCAACAGGGCGAATCTCACGAAGGAGGGCTGCGATAACAGGGACCCGCAAGGCAAGACAAGGAAGCCGCAATACAGATACGGTGCGCAAGACAAAGAAGGGTCCGCCGAAACTTCTCGGCGGACCCTTCTAAAAAGATGAATCGCTATGCGATCGAGGCATCCCACTCCACGATGCAGCTGTTCAGGAACGGCTTAGAATCGGGAGCATCGGCGTTAACCATGCGGAACCTTGCCTCGCCCTCGGCAGTCTTCCAAACCTCAGTGCGCAGACGAACGCCAGGAAGAACCGGCGAGGTGAAACGACACTTAAAGCGGGTCATTGCCTCGGGATGGCCAGGGAACAGCAGGGAAATTGCATGGCGCATTGCCACACCAGCGCTGCTTACACCATGAGCGATGGGGCGCTCGAGGCCAGTCTGCTCGGTGTAAGACCAATCGATGTGCTGCTGATGCCAGTCGCCCATCAAACGATATACGAGAGGCCAATTCAAGCCATAGGTTTCCTCGTAAACAAAGTCAGGCTCACGGTCGGGATACTCAACAACATCCTTCGGAGGCCGCTCGCCGCCCCAACCGCCATCGTAGATGCAGCAGTCGTACGTATCCACCGTGCACAGATGCGTACCGTCGGAAGAATAGGACTTGCCAACTTGCTTGGAAAGAGACCCTCGTCCCTCACCACGATCCCAAATGGCTTCCTGGGTTACATAGGTTTCAATGTGGTCGGTCATCTTGAACGGCGCATGGAAATGAACGTCGATGCCATAATGCAGCGATCCGGAATAATCGAAACCGTAATCGAGCGTGGTGGTCATTTCCTCGTTAACCGTAAGCGGCACTGCGAAGATGGGCAGAACCTTAAGCTCGGGGTTTTTGCATCCCCTTCGTTAACGTAGTCCAGATCGACGCGGCCGTCCCAGCCGGCACCGCACCCCAACGCGCAAATCTCCAAATCCTTAAAGGTGTAGTCGCGCACAAACGGTCCGAAGGTCTTGCCTACGATCTCAGTCGAAATAGCCATTATTACTCTCCTCTCAGATCCTCAGCTGCCTTTACGCGGCAGCATTAGCGCGAATTATGCCTACCTATCAGGGAAAGTGCATCGCTAGATATTGGTTAGCAATGACCAAGACAACGAAATCGAGGGGTTTCGGCGTCTTTTCGCACATGACGTCGGTTAACTTTAACCAGCGGCGTCTCACTAGAGTTGCCGGCGCCAATTCGGCGACAGGTATACGCGGCAAGGGCTGTGCCGGGCTGGTGCCCAGCTTGCACAGCAAGAGCGGAGCCACTCAAACGGACAATCAGTGCCGCAACGGGCGGCGTCAATTAGTCATACAAGCAACCAGTAACGCAATTATTCTCGAATTGGATAGCCAACCGACAGCCGTGAACTTCTCCCACTCGCTCCAAACTCCCCTCAGCTCCCTATGGCTGAATGAAAAAATAAAAAGGTACCCATTCCGCTCCAAGGAGGATGACATGGAATTGCTCAAGGGAAAAACCGCAATCGTTACTGGCGGTACGCGCGGTATCGGATTCGCTATTGTTAAGGCATTTCTGGACAACGGGGCCAAGGTTGCCCTGTGCGGCTCGCGCGAAGGAACGGCAAGCGCAGCCGTTGAAAAACTGAAGGCGATCAACCCCGACTACGAGGTAATGGGCATCTGGCCCGACATGACGGATCCCGACTCCATTGCCGCTGAATTCGCGAAGGTTAACGAAGCCTTCGGCCGAATCGATATCCTTGGCAACAACGCTGGCGTTTCCGCCCGCGAATCCGTCTACGACTACGACCCCGCCGCGTTCGATAAAACCATGGCACTCAACGTCAATGCCGTGTTCTACTGCTGCAAGGCAGTTGCACCTTTCATGCGCGCCCAGGGCGGCGGCGCCATCATCAACACAAGCTCTATGGTTAGCATCTACGGTCAGCCTTCAGGCTGCGCCTACCCCGCATCCAAGTTTGCGGTAAACGGCCTGACGAAGTCCCTCGCGCGCGAGCTTGCCGCTGACCAGATTCGCGTCAACGCAGTGGCACCAGGTGTTACGCACACCGACATGGTAGACGCCCTGCCCAAGGAAGTTATCGATCCCCTAATTGCCACTATTCCGCTCGGTCGCATGGGCGAACCAGAAGACATTGCCAACGCCTACGTATTCCTTGCCTCGGACATGGCAAGCTACATCTCCGGCGTGGTTCTTTCCGTGGACGGCTTGGCACGCTCCTAACGCCGAAGAACGCAAGATACCCTCAAAGCTGCTAGCTACTAAAGGAGCGGCATCCGCAAACAACGCGGATGCCGCTCCTTTTTAATCCGAGAATATGTCTTCCTCCCCAATCGCAACAAGGCCCATCAGGACTCTGCCAACGCTATTCGTCGGCAGCAACAGAGACAGGCTCTTGCGAAATGGGGTGCTTGGAAAGGTCGAGGCAGATGCTGACGTACTCCCACACCAGCAAAACCATCAAGATGGTCATAACAATAAGGTAGCCAATCACCGCACCAGGCAAGCCCGTGAAATCAATGAGCAGGATGGGCACAAACAGCGAAAAGCCAAAGGTGATAACGTACAGTTTCATAACCGACTTCTGGCGACGCAGCACCGTGATTACCTGATACAGGAAGTCGATAATAGCCGTTACGCCGCCTGCGGCAATCATGATGAAGCTCAAGCCCCTGAATTGCTCAAAATCAATGCCGTACATAAAGCTCATGATGGGGATGCCGATCCAACCCATAAGGAAGATAACCACCAACGTTAGCGCGATAACCATGGCCACAATGGCAAGGATAACCAGATGGAACCGATTGCGCTTTTCGGCATCAGCCCACATCTGGGCCATGCGTACTAGCAACGGCTTGTACACAAAACCAACCGTAAGCAAGATAGCCTGCGCCGGGAAATACAGCGCGTTGAAATACAGCTGGTTGTCATAGCTGAGCGCCGTTTCCATAACGAACTTCGGCATGTTGTCGATAAGGGCATACATGAACAGCGCGATGAACACTGGGAAACACTGCTTAAACAGGGCGATGATGCTCTGGGCACTCTGCCTACGCGATTTCGGCGTTTCCAGCAACGCCAAGGGGAACGTAAGCACCAAGAACGTAGCGATGGCTGCCACTGCCATTGCGATACTGGAGACCCCCAAGTCGCGCGTTACCAGCAGGAATAGCGAGAACACCACGAACACAACTACCGAGCGAAATGCCTGAGAGATTCCCGCAAGGTACAGCTTGTCTTTCTGCTGAAGACGCCCTTCGTACACGTCGGCCAAGCCGTCGATCATTTTGTACACGCACACGCCCATGCAGATGGTGAACATCTGCTCGCTGTATCCGCGAATTCCGCAGTACACATAGGCCACTGCCATCATCGCGATGCACGTGATTACGCGACTGATCTGGTAGTCCGAGAACGAATGCGTTTCCTTGATGTCGGAAACCTGGTAGGTGCGCATACCGTAATTGCCAATGATCATCAGCAGGGTGCCGATGATGAACGCCATGGAAAACATGCCCGCCTGCTCGACACCGCACAGCTGCGTTACCACAATGGTCAGGATAGGGAACACCATGCCCCACGCACCCGTGCCGACGGTGTTGCAAATATAATCGCGCGTTGTTTTATGGGAAGCAAATTCTTCTTCCTGGTCGAACGACCCTTCAGAAACAACGCCCAGAAGACGGTTGCACCAATTGTTGACCGCCTTTTTGACCGGATTCATCTTGCGGGGTTTGCGGGGTTTGCTATCGGGCCGCTGCCGACGCCTGCCGTTGCCGCGCGTTTCGCGGAAGGTATCGGCAAAAGAAACCGTCGACCCCTTTTTGCTCGCCTGCTGCGCAGCGGTGCGTGCGCGCTCCCTGAAGGATTGACCGCCTTGCGTATTCTTCGCGTGTCTTCCCTGCATGCTGATAGAAGCTAGCCTTTCTTCGTGCGGCGCCGAAAGCGCAGATACCACAACGCAGGATAACCCCGCGCTCCAACAAGTATAGATCCCTCAACTCTGCGCCGCGCTGCCCGAAGGAATGCAACAGGAAACGCGCACGGGGAATGCACGAGATTACCAGATCCTTTGCCGATACGGGAGAAACGATTCCCCATTAAGTCCTATCATGGAAGCTAACCCGCAAATAACAGCGCAGACACAGAAAGGAGCAAACTCATGAAGATCGGATCGGTAATTCTTGGTTTTGCGATGATATGCATCGGAATCGTCGACCTTGCCGGGCAAGCTCCCGTGCTGGGCATCCACCCTGCCGTCTGGTTCATACTAGGCGCGCTTCTTATTTGCTCCGATTCGGCCTGGGCAAAGTTAGCCAAAAAGAAAGCTGACAAAAACAAGGGCGACGATTCGGGAAACGACCAAGACCCAACGAACCAGGAGTAGCTCCCAGTCTGGGCATGCGGCCAGCGCCTTATAACCGCCCCGAAACCGCGAACAAGCTTTGAGCCCTGCCTGCACACGCGCCTAACACCTTCGTCGCATCGCACGCTGTACAATCAACACCCATTAAAACATGAGGCAATCATATAGAGGTTCAACGGGGAACCGCCTGGCAAATAGTTCGCAATTTGCCTTAGCTCCACGGAAATGCCAGGTAGATGCCTCACGCATATCCACTTCGCAACAACACGCCCTCATTTGAACATGCTTGCATGTGTTATCGAAAGTTCTCAGAAATGAGAACTTTTCTCATTTCTATTGACTAACGTCGTTCCGCCAATAAAATGAGATTCGTTTTCATTTTATGCACCACCCCCCCCCTGGGGGGGGGGGCGCATCCACGCACACCAACGAAAGATAAGGCATGGCAAGCACAGGCAACACCAAGCAATACCGCACCAAGCAAAAGGAACTTATCCTTTCCTGCATCCAGGCTCATCAAGGCGCCTTCTTCACGAGCAAGGACATCGTAAATGCCTTGGCTGACCAGGGCACCAAAGTGGGAACCGCCACGGTATATCGCAACCTTGAGCGCCTTGAAGAAGAGGGCATCATCGCCCGCACCAGCATCGAAGGCACGTCCAGCATTTGCTACCGTTTTCTTCCCGACGCCCCTGAAGACGTGTACTTCTTCCTGAAGTGCGAAGAGTGTGGGAATCTTTCTCCTATCGATTGCGGCGAGCTGCAGAAGCTCTACGAGCATGTCATCGAGCACCATCATGTACGCATCAATCCCACAAAAACGGTGTTGTACGGCCTGTGCGAAGCATGCCTGGCAAAGCGCGGTGAGTAGCGGATGATCGAGCTTATCCCCCATCTTTTCGAACATGCCTTCGAAGACACCATCTATCTTGTTCCGTTTTTGCTGGTGACGTATTTCCTTCTTGAAGCCCTCGAGCACAAAGCCGGCAACCGAACCGAAGAATTGGTACAGAAAGCAGGCAAGCTCGGCCCCGCCGTGGCCGCCGTGCTGGGCGCCATTCCCCAATGCGGCTTTTCCGCCGCTGGTGCTGCGCTGTTTTCCAGCAGGGCAATCACTCTGGGCACCCTCTTTGCGGTGCTGCTTTCCACGTCCGATGAAATGCTGCCGCTATTCATCGCCGAACAGGTTGACTGGCACGTAATGGCAGGCATTGTTGGCGTAAAAGTTGCCATCGGCATGATCATGGGCTTTGCAATCGATGGAGTTTTGCGTTTCCGCCTCCATCTTGCCCAAACCAAAGCAACGCAAGAGCACAACCACGAACACGCCCGTTTCTGCAACTGCAAACACGAACATGCCGAAAACCATGCTTTCGGACCCGACCATTGCCACAACCCCAGTTGCCATTGCGCCAGCGCGCATACTGGCTGGGCTGAAATAGCAGTAAGCGCGGTTAAGCACACTCTTGAAGTCTCGATAATCGTGTTTCTTATCTCGCTCGCACTGGTTGCCGTTATGGAGGTTGCCGGCGAAGAGGCAGTTGCCACGTTCCTTGCCTCAAACCCTGGGCTTGCGATCTTCGGCTCGGCACTGGTTGGGCTTATTCCCAACTGCGGAGCCAGCGTAGTGATAACCCAGCTGTACCTTGATGGCATGCTGGGCACGGGCGCCATGCTTTCCGGCCTGTTGGTATCTGCAGGAGTAGGCATCCTGGTGCTCTTCGGCGAAAATCGTCGCGTCGGGCAAAACGTGGCAATCCTCGCGGGGCTTTATGCCACAGGCGTTGCGTGGGGACTCCTGTTCCAAGCGCTGGGTATCACCTTTATGTAGGTGCTATTCCCCGGCTTTAAGCCATTCCAGGATTTCCGGCAGCTGATCCTGATACTGGTTGTACCCGTCGAAGTAGCTGGCACGCAAACGCTCCAAATCGGTGGTGCTGTTGCTTACAGCCATCTTGTCGGCATATACGATGAAGGCCTTCCCTTCCTCTGCCAATGCCTCGAGTTTTTCGAGCTCGGCGTTGTAGCGTTCATTGCGCGTAAGCAGGGCTTCTTTCACCTTCGGGTACCGGTGATAGCTGTTGGCGATTGCTTTGGCACTTGCGCCGATGTCGTCAACAGGCTTGCGGAAGCCCTTGGCTCGCGTGAGGATGGCAAGAATACGAGGGCATCCCGAATCGAGCGCCAGCTGCAACGGAATGCCGGCGCCAACGCCCAAGCCGCCATCGTAGTACACGTGATCGCCAATATGAACCGGCGGCATTACCACCGGAAGAGTACTGCTGGCGCGCACACGCACCATCACGTCCTTCAGCGTAGTCATATCTTCCTTGCACCAGACCACCGATTCGCCGGTATCGCGATCAAATGCCTGGATTGAGCAAGGAGTTGGATTCTGGGCAAACGATTCGAAATCGAACGGCAACACACCCTCGGGCAAACCCGCTTCCTCGTAGATCCAATGGGCGGAAAACATACCCTTGCCCTGGGCGAATGTTTTAGCGCCACCGAATTCGGGTTCCATTACCAAATCAGTAAAGCTGGCACGGGTGCGCCAGATATCTCCCGAAAGATAGTTCACGGTATGGCTTGAACCAGCAGAAATACCGCACACATGACCGAAGGTTATGTTCTGCTCAAGCAGAAGCGATGCCATTGCTGCCGTATAGCTGGCACGCATCCCGCCGCCTTCGAACATCAACACGGTATTAGCTGCATGGAAGTTTGCTTTCTTCATGGGTACCCCCTCGTTTTTTCCATTCACAAGAATACCCCTGTTCAAGCCCGCTAAAAACCAACGGTCACCATGCTGTTGATGGAATTCGATTCGCCGCTGGCCCCTATCGAAGCCCCCCCTGGGCAGCTACGCACTCCTATTTTGCTAATGAAGTTCGCCCACGCCACTCCTCCACTCAACGAAGGCGCCTTGTTGGACCAATCAGCTTCTTACCCGTCCTGTTTCACATCGCCCTCAGCTTGCGACACCGCTAGAGCACAGTGACCAACCCTGATCACAAGAACGAACCTTACCTGGTAGCCAATGTATGAATCGCCGAAAAAATGCAATGAATCGGCAGCGGGCACTCCGCGAACACCCACAAGGATAAGGGTATACTTTTTAAAGATGAGCTGGGATTTTGCGTTGAGGCCCAGCTTCTGCATCAAGCTGGCAGCTGCATGGGGAATCGCAGTGCCCGCCTGAACGCAAACCGTCTAACGGCCAAAAGGCGACGGAATCGAGGGGATCATGGACAAAGACCGCCGCGCCAACTTCCTGCGGAAATTTCACTCGTTCGCAGGCGTATTTCCGCTGGGAATCTTTCTCTGCTTCCATATGTGCGTAAACTACTCCGCAAACTGGGGTACCGCCCCATACGACACCATGGGCTCGTTTATGGCCCATATGCCCTACAAGATTGTGCTGGAAACATTCGTGATTTTCCTGCCCCTTTTATTCCATGCCCTCTACGGCGTCTACATCGCCCTCACCTCAAGCGTTACCGTGCAACGCTACCGCTACTTCCGCAACTGGTGCTACGTCCTGCAGCGTATAGCGGGCATCGTCACGCTGCTCTTTGTGATATGGCACCTCTATGGCACAAAGCTGCAAGTTGAGCTCACCAGCGCCGATCCGAGTTATGCCATGGTGGCGGGAATCGTTGCCACGCCAATCGGGCTTGCGCTGTTCGCCATAGGCCTTCTTTGCAGCATCTACCACTTCTGCAATGGTCTTTGGACGTTCCTTATTACCTGGGGAATCACCGTTTCACCCCGCTCCCAAAAAATATCAGGCTACATACTGTTCGCCCTGTTTATCGCATTCGCTGCGTTTGGCCTAAAGGCACTGTTCGCCTTTGTCGGCTAAACCCGCACGCTACAAGAAAGAGGCTGTTATGGGCAAAGGATCAATCGCGGTTGTTGGCGGAGGCCTTGCGGGGCTGATGGCAACTTTGAAAATCGTAGAAGCGGGCTTGAGCGTCGACTTGTTTTCACTCGTTCCCTTCAAGCGTTCGCATTCCGCCTGTGCGCAAGGGGGCATAAACGCCGCTCTGAACACCAAAGGCGAAGGCGATTCGATAGACGAGCACTTCGACGACACCATTTACGGCGGCGACTTTTTGGCGAACCAACCGCAGGTACGCGCCATGTGCGAAGCCGCCCCAAAAATCGTCAACATGTTCGACCGCATGGGCGTAATGTTCAATAGAACCCCTGAGGGCTTGCTTGACCTGCGCAGATTCGGCGGTACGCAAAAACGACGTACCGCTTTTGCCGGTGCCACAACCGGTCAACAGCTCCTCTATGCGCTCGACGAACAAGTGCGCGCCCTTGAGGTTGAAGGCAAGGTCCGCACCTATGTTGGTTGGGAATTCGTTTCCACCATAATCCATAACGGCATATGCTGCGGAATCACCGCGCAAGACCTTTCGTCTATGGAGATACGCGCCTTCCCCGCCGATGCGGTTATTGTCGCAACCGGAGGCTGCGGTGCCGTATTCGGCAAATCAACCAACTCCACCATCAACACCGGCTACGCTGCAGCTCGTTGCTACCAACAAGGAGCGCTCTACGCCAACGGCGAGTTCATCCAGATCCACCCCACCGCAATTCCTGGCTTTGACAAAAATCGCCTGATGAGCGAATCGGCGCGCGGCGAAGGCGGCAGGGTCTGGACCTATAAGGATGGAAAGCCGTGGTATTTCCTGGAGGAAAAGTATCCGGCGTACGGCAATCTGGTGCCGCGCGATATTGCCACGCGTGAGATCTTCGACGTATGCGTGAACCAGCACCTGGGTATTAACGGCGAAAACGTGGTGTATCTGGACGTTTCCCATATCCCTGCATCCGTCTTGAACGCAAAGCTGGAAGGCATATTGGATATCTACCAAAAGTTCGTAGGCGACGACCCACGCAAGGTTCCCATGCGCGTGGCGCCCAGCGTCCATTACTCAATGGGCGGGCTTTGGGTAGGGCTCGATCAGCAAACAAGCATTCCAGGCCTGTTTGCCGCAGGCGAATGCGACTATACCCAACACGGAGCAAACCGCCTTGGGGCAAACTCCCTTCTCTCTGCCGTATTCGCCGGAATGACCGCCGGGCCTAATGCCGCCGCCTACGCCAAGGGGCTCCCAGAAGGCCAGAACATCCCCCAAAGCGTCTACGAAACAGCCGCTGCAAAGGATGAATCTGATTACCAGGGTATTTTGCAGCTTGATGGCACTGAAAACGCCTACCGCCTTCATCAGGAAATGGGCGAACTCATGACGAAGAATGTCACCGTAGTTCGCAACAATGCGGATTTGGCCGAAACGCTGGTTAAGCTCGAAGAGATCGATGGGCGACTTTCCCGTATCGGCATTCAAGACAAAGCAACCTGGAGCAATGCAAATGTGCCGTTCGTTCGCCAGCTTCATGGCATGGTTGATCTTGCCAAGGTCATCACAAAGGGCGCGCTGGAACGAAACGAAAGCAGGGGAAGCCACTTTAAACCGGGATTTCCCGATCGCAACGATGAAGAATGGCTGAAAACCACTATCGCGCGTTACGACGCTGCTTCGCACAGCCCGGTGCTCAGCTACGAAAAGGTAGACACCTCGCTCATTGCGCCCCGTAAACGCGATTACACGAAAGCTCATTAGGAGGCTCGCCATGAATGATGAAACCGCAGTTCATGATCCTATTCGCCTCATCATCAAGCGACAAGAGGGCCCCGACGCAAAACCGCATTGGGAAGAATTCAGCGTTGCCCATCAACCGCATATGAACGTGGTGTCGGCCCTGATGGAAATCAGGAAGAACCCCGTAAACGCTCAAGGCAAACCAACCACCCCCGTGGTTTGGGAAAGCGTATGCCTCGAAGAAGTTTGCGGGGCCTGCACCATGATCATCAACGGCACGCCACGCCAAGCTTGTTCGGCTCTTATCGACGATCTAAAGCAGCCCATTCGTTTGGAACCACTAACCAAGTTTCCCTTGGTGCGCGACCTGAAAGTGGACAGAACCCTTTTGTTTGATGCGCTCAAAAAGACCCATGCCTGGATCGACATAGATGGTCCTTTCGATTTAGGACCAGGGCCCCGCATGTCTGCAAGCACTCAAAGCTGGGCCTATGAGCTGTCTCGCTGCATGACCTGTGGCTGCTGTTTCGAAGCCTGCCCCAATACCGGGCATGCAAACAAGTTCGTCGGGCCTGCCGCCATTTCCCAGGTCCGCTTGTTCAATGCCCATCCCACCGGCAAATTGAACAAACAGGAGCGCCTGCGCTCAATCATGGGAGCCGATGGCATAACCAGCTGTGGCAATGCTCAAAATTGCGTTCGGGTATGCCCCAAAGACATTCCCCTCACCACTTCTATCGCCCAGATGAACCGCGATACCACGGTGCAGAGCATCCGAAATGTTTTCGGAAGCGATGCTTAGCGCAAAAATCGATACCAGCGCATAAAAAATGGGGGCTCCATCGGGGAGCCCCCATTTGCTTCACCGAATACTATTTCAGCAGGTCAGCAGCTACTTCTTTTGCGCAAGCCAAGCCATCGGCAAGCGAATTAACCACCAAGGTGGAACCGTGCTTCGCGTCACCTGCAGCGTAGATGGGCGTATCGCCCTCGTGCTTAACGCGATGCGTGCCTTCAACCATAACGGGGCGAACTCCGCGTCCGTCGACAACCTCAGCACCCAGGGCATCATAGATGCCACGTTCGGGTCCGGTAAAACCGCATGCAATAAGAACCAGCTGAGCAGGCATGACGCGCTCGGTATCCATCTGACGCTGGGGAGCGCCCTGACTCCAATCAAGCGTAACCACGCGCAAGCCAGTTACGTGACCTTCTTCGCCCAGCACCTCTACCGTATCGGCAGCGAACGAGCGCGGATCTTCTTTGAAATGCTCGATTGCCTCGCGTTGACCGTAGTCGGTCTTTTTCACGAAAGGCCATTCGGGCCACTGGTTGGAAGCAGCACGCACCTCGGGAGGCACAGCGTTGTACTCCAACTGGTGCACGCTCTTTGCGCCCTGGCGAAGAGCCGTTGCGATGCAGTCGGTGCCCGTGTCGCCGCCACCGATAACAACAACGTCCAGATCCTTGGCAGAAATTGCCGGTTCGGTGCCGTTGATTACCGATTTCGTGGAAGAAGTGAGGTAATCAACCGCAAACACCACGCCTTTTTGGTCGGCGCCAGGAGCGGCAAGGCCACGCGGAGCCGCTGCACCAACGGCAACAACAACCGCATCGAAGTCGGACTTCAGACGTGCCGCCACTGCTTCTTCAGATGCATCAGTGTTCAGCTCGAAGGAAATACCGCCTTCCTCGAGGAACTTGATGCGACGATCGACGATTTCCTTCGGCAACTTCATGTTCGGGATACCGTACATCAGCAAACCGCCAGCGCGGTCGTGGCGCTCGAATACGGTTACGCGAATGCCCGCTTCGGCAAGCTGCCAAGCAGCGCCCAAACCACAGGGGCCAGAGCCGACCACTGCAACCTTCGGCGCATCGGCAGCAAGTTTCGGCAAGGGCTTAGGACCGCCCGCTGCCCACTGATGATCGGAAATGGCACGCTCGTTGTCGCGGATGGTGGTAGGACCCTCGATGGAGGCAAGGTTGCAAGCAGCCTCGCACAGTGCCGGGCACACACGACCCGTGAACTCAGGGAACGGATTGGTGAGCGACAGTCGTTCGGCCGCTTCGTCCCACAAACCGCGATACACCAAATCATTCCATTCAGGAATAAGGTTGTGCAGCGGGCAGCCCGAAGGGCGAGCCTTGCCGAAGCTGTAGCCGGCCTGGCAGAACGCCACACCGCACATCATGCAGCGGCTCGCCTGGACCTGCTGCTCCTCTTCGGAAAGAGGCAAGGCGAATTCCTTGAAGTCTTCGATAGCCTCCAACGCCGCACGTTCACCATGAGCAACGCGATCGTGCTCGAGATATGCTCCTGCTTTGCCCATTACTGGCGCCCCTTTCCTACAATCTCGTATGCCTCTTCAAGCGCTTCCTCATGGCTCTTGCCCTCGGCCTCTGCCGCGGCAACGATCTGCAGAACGCGCTCATATTCAACCGGAATAACCTTTACGAAGTGCTGCTTCATAGCCTCGAAGCGATACAGCATCTTGATGCCGCGCGGGCTCTGCGTATAACCAACATGCTCTTCAATAAGGTTGTGGATAAGCCCAATCTCGGCATCAGTGGGAACCTCAAGCTTTACCGAGCCCATGTTGCAGCGGCTTTCCAACGTACCGTACTCGTCGTACACGTAGGCTACGCCACCAGTCATGCCCGCTGCAAAGTTCAAGCCGACTTCACCCAAGATAAGGGCAGTGCCACCAGTCATGTATTCGCAACCATGGTTGCCAATGCCCTCAACCACGATGGTGGCGCCAGAGTTACGCACGCCGAAGCGCTGACCAGCAAGGCCGTTCACAAATCCGCGGCCCGACGTTGCGCCAAAGAAGGCAACGTTGCCCACGATGGTGTTTTCGTCGAACTTGTACGTGGCATCCTCGGAAGGATGAACCGAAAGGATACCGCCGGAAAGACCCTTGCCGAAGTAGTCGTTCGCGTCACCCGTAACGTTGAGCGTAACGCCCTTCGGAATGAAGGCGCCGAAGCTCTGGCCAGCAGAGCCTTCGCAGTCGACCGTTACTGAACCATCGGGCAGGCCTTCGGGGTGCGCCTTGGTTACCGCAGCGCCCAAGATGGTACCCACGCAACGATTTACGTTGGCGATATCGGCACGGAAGCGAACCGGGGTCATATGCTTGCGAGCCTGCTCGGTCATGGGCAGGAACAGCGTTGAGTCAAGCGACTTCTCCAGCTCCACGTCGTACTTCATCTGAGGCAAGAAGTGACGACCTGCTGCACCAGGAATATGGGCACCAAACTCACATTCGCCATTGGCAAGCACCGAAGAAAGGTCGAGCAGGTTCGCCTTCCAGTTGCCCGGCACCTCTACCTGGCGCAGACACTCGGGATGGCCAACCATTTCATCTACCGTACGGAAGCCGAGCGATGCCATAACCTCACGCAGCTGTTCGGCAACGAAGAGCATGAAGTTCACCACATGCTCGGGCTTGCCGCGGAAGCACTTGCGCAAGCGGCAGTTCTGCGTGGCGATACCAGCGGGGCACGTATCCTGCTGGCAGTCGCGCTGCATCAGGCAACCCATAGCGATGAGCGGCATCGTCGCGAAGCCGAACTCTTCAGCACCGAGCAGGCAGGCGACGGCAACATCTTTGCCGTCCATCAGCTTGCCGTCAGCTTCAAGAACAACGCGGGAACGCAGACCGTTCTGCAACAGCGTCTGCTGGGCCTCGGCAATGCCAAGCTCGAGAGGCAAGCCTGCATGCCAGATGGAGTCGCGCGGAGCAGCACCCGAACCGCCATTGTGGCCAGAAATCAGGATCTTATCAGCAGCGCCCTTGGCAACGCCGGTCGCAATGGTGCCGACGCCAGCCTCGGAAACGAGCTTCACGGAAACGCGCGCATTGGGGTTTGCATTCTTCAAGTCGAAGATCAGCTCTGCCAAGTCTTCGATGGAGTAGATGTCATGATGCGGCGGAGGCGAAATCAAGCCAATGCCCGGCGTAGACTGACGAACTTCGGCGATCCAGGGATATACCTTCTTACCAGGCAGGTGACCACCTTCGCCAGGCTTTGCGCCCTGGGCCATCTTGATCTGGATCTCGATAGCCGAAGAAAGATAGCGGCTCGTTACGCCGAAGCGACCGGAGGCAATCTGCTTGATCGCGGAGTTCATGGAATCGCCGTTTGGCAGCGGAGTCTCGCGCTTCGGGTCTTCACCGCCTTCACCAGAGTTCGAACGGCCGCCCAGACGGTTCATGGCAATAGCCATGCACTTGTGGGCTTCCTCGGAAATGGAACCGTAGCTCATAGCGCCCGTGTTGAAACGCTTGGCAATGCTCTCGGCAGACTCAACTTCTTCCAGCGGAACAGGGGTGCGATCAGTTACGAAGTCGAGCAGATCGCGCAAGCGAATCGCACGCCCTTCCTGATGCAGGTGATCGCTGTATTCCTTGAACATCTCATAGTTGCCCTCACGGCAAGCATGCTGAAGCAGGTAGATAGTCTGCGGGTCGATAAGATGCTCTTCACCGCCCTGCGGACGCCACTTGGTAAGGCCCAAGGAAGGCAGCTGCTCGGGCGCCGGCGTGCTGAGGATAGCTACCGCGTCGTCGTAGCGCTGGTTCTCTTCGCGCTGAACATCGGCAACGCCCAAGCCGCCCACGCGGGAAACGGTGCCAGCAAAGTACTGATCGACGAACTCCTGCTTGAAACCAACAGCCTCGAAGATCTGAGCAGAGTGGTAGCTCTGAACCGTGGAAATACCCATCTTCGACATGATGGAGGTGATTCCCGCGGTTACTGCCTTGTTGTAGTTCGCAATGCCCTCTTCGGCAGATACGGACAAAGCGCCCTTTGCGGCCAAATCAGCGATGCACTCATGGGCCATATAGGGATAGATACCCGAAGCGGAATAACCAACCAAAGCAGCGAAGTCGTGTGCGGAAATGGCGTCGCCTGTCTCGACCACGAAGTCGGCGAAGGTGCGAACGCCCACACGAATAAGGTGGTTGTGAACAGAAGAAACCGCCAGAAGCGAAGGAATGGGAACCTCGCCTTCTGCGGCGCGGTCGGAAAGCACGATAATGCTTACCCCGTTGCGCACAGCCTTCTCAACACTGCATGCCAAGTTTTCCAGCGCCTCTTCCAGTGCGTTCTCGCCGTCTTCACGACGATACGTAGCGCTGAAACGCTGGGCCTTGAAGCCAACGCGATCAACTGCGCAAATGCGATCGAACTGACCCTTCGTCAGCATGGGACCATCGAGGCGAATCAGCTGGCAAGCCGTGCGGGAATCTTCCAGAAGATTGCCGTGGTTGCCAATATAGAGCACGCTCGAGGTAACCAGGCTCTCACGCAAAGCGTCGATAGGCGGATTGGTTACCTGGGCAAACAGCTGATAGAAGTAATCGAAGAAGGAACGGTTCTTCTTCGAGAGGCACGCGAGAGAAGCATCGATGCCCATGGAAGCCAGGGGCACACCGCCCTTTTCGGCCATGGCGCGAACCACTTCATCCACGTCATCCCAGTGGTAGCCCAACTTAGCCATGCGTACGGTCATGGGGACCTCGGCATCGCGCGCAGCATCGGTCTGGGCGGGGGCATCAAGATCGGAAACTTCGATCTTCTCTTCCTTTACCCAATCGCTATAGGGCTTTTCCTTTGCATAGCGGGCACGCAGCTCATCATTCCAGATAACGCGATCGGCCGTAGTGTCGATCTCCACCATTTCACCAGGACCAAGGCAGCCTGCGGTAAGGATGTTGGAGGGCTCGATTTCGATGGTTCCAACCTCAGAGGAAAGCAGGAAGCGATCGTCACGCGTGACGTAGTAACGAGCAGGACGCAGGCCGTTGCGATCGAGCGCAGCACCGAACGTGGAGCCATCGGTGTAGGCGATAGCGGCCGGACCATCCCACGGCTCCATGAGCATGGACTGGTATTCGTCATAGGCACGACGGCGAGCGGGAAGCGTTTCGTTGTGGTCCCACGGCTCGGGCAGCAACATGGAAACGGCGCGAGTCATATCGCGACCATTCATCACCAAGAACTCGAGCACATTATCGAGGATGGCAGAGTCGGAGCCCTCTTTGTTGATGATAGGCAGAACAGATTCCAGATCCTTGCCCAGAACCGGCGAGTACAGGTTTGGTTCGCGGGCGCGAATCCAGTTCACATTGCCCTTCAGCGTGTTGATTTCGCCGTTATGGATGATGTAGCGATTCGGATGAGCGCGCTCCCACGAGGGGGTGGTGTTAGTGGAGTAGCGCGAATGAACCAACGCAATTGCGGTCTTCACCGCTGCATCGGAAAGATCCAGGTAGAAACGACGCATCTGGGTAGCAACAAGCATACCCTTGTACACAATGGTACGCGCACTGAAAGAGCATACGTAGAAGATATGGCCCTTCAGCGCATGCTCAGCATCGGCAGCCTTTTCCACCATACGGCGACATACATACAGACGGCGCTCGAACGCTTCGCCACGCTCAACGTCGTCGGGGCGACCTACGAATGCCTGCAGGATGGTAGGCATGCAGGCGCGTGCGGTGGAACCCAAATCGTGGGGATCGATGGGAACCTCGCGCCAAAACAGCAGGGGCAAACCAGCCTTCGCACAACCTTCTTCGAAAATGCGCTTGGAAACCTCTACGCCACGCTCGGCTTGGGGGAAAAAGAGCATAGCCACGCCATAGTCGCCTTCATCGGGAAGAAGGTGACCGTACTTCTGCGCTTCCTTGCGGAAGAAGTGGTGCGGAACTTGGAACAAGATACCGGCGCCATCGCCCGTATTGTGTTCCAAACCCTTACCACCGCGATGCTCCAGATTGACAAGGACCGAAAGGGCATCGTCGATCATCTGATGCGAGCGCACACCCTTCAGATGTGCCAGCGCGCCAATACCGCACGCATCATGCTCGAACTCAGGACGATACAGCCCGCTTTGCGCAGGCACGTTCCGTGTTTGCATTCTGAACCTCTCACTCTCACAATCGAAAAGCCGTTGGGTGCTTGTCCTCTCCGCTCAACGACTTTCGCGAACCGTTTGCCTTTCCCGTTTTAAGAAAGGTGGGGATAATTCGCTAGCAAACAAGGTACCGCCTTCGGCAGGCAGCTTTTGGCTTCGTTTCGATACGTAACAAAGCAGATTTCAAGAGTTAACACGCATGAAATAAGTGGTTCAAAGCATCATGCGGGGTTTGCGGGGACGTACACCTTTCGATACAAGCCCGATACGTGATCGTCGACAAATTGGCAGATGTTGCCAATACAGAACACTGCAGCTACCGTGCCAATACCAACACCATAGATTTGGCCCATAAGCAGCATCCCGAGAGCACAGGCAACGCAAAAGCGAATGGCATCGTTGAGCCACTTCGCGCGCCCAAACGGCAAACCCGTCAGCTTGCAAACGGCCTGCGTGCAGCCATCAGGCGGATTTGGGACAAAATTCATATTCATAACCATGCTTACCCCCACGCCCGTGGCAAAAAGCCCAAGAACAAGCATGACGGCACCCATGACCCAATCTGGATCATGGAACATCGGGAACAAGTCGGAAGCAAGAGCAAAATCAACCACGTCAACGAGCATGCCAAAGGCAAAAGCAAAAGGAATCTGCAGAACCATACGCGTGGTAAGGCGACGAAAAACAACGACTTGGATTACCACATCAAGGGCATAGATGATAATGCACGCCTGACCCAGCGTAACCAAATGCGTTGCATCGCTGATTACCAGCGGTATTGCATTGAACGTCGAAGCACCTAAATCGCTTCGAGTGGTAAACACCACGCCGATAGACAGGAGCAGTACCCCAACAGCATAAATGACAATACGCAAAGGCATCGAATGGGTGACGCCCGAACGCGTCCTTGTTGAGGTCTTTTGGCTTGTCCCCTTCAATGCGCCCAACCGCTCCATCATCGTTCCCCTATTATGCAAATCCCCTTCAGGGCAACCTGCCCTTTCCTATAGCACGATCGTTATAGCACCGTTCGCATTATGGGACTACATTTTTCCGCCGGATTAATCTTGGTTTCACAAAGACGAAACGCAGCCCGACGAAAGATCGGAAAGGACGCTTTGACCCTCCTTCCGCTTCTTCGAAAGCGACATCGGTACGTGGAAAGCAAGAAGTTAGGCATCATGCAAAGCTCGCAGGCACATAGGCGCGACGGTAAAATCCGCGAGCGCCATCGGATACCACCTGGCATATAGCGCCAATGGCAACCATCGAAATAACCGTGCCAACGCCCACGCCGAACAAATGGCCGGTCATCGCAAGCGCCATTACACATGCGATGGAAAAACGCAGCACATCGTTGATGATCTTCGCCTTGCCGAAGGGAAGATGGGTGATTTTCATAAAGGCCTGCGTGCAGCCATCGGCGGGGTTCAGAACGAAATCCATAGCCACCATGGCGCTTACCCCAATACCGATAAGTGTGATGCCGATCGTGAACATAATGCAGCTGGTAAGCAGGTTTGGATCATGGCAAAACCAGAAGAAATCAAGCCCCAACACGAAGTCAAACAGGTCGATAAGGCAACCGAATGCAAAGGCAAAAGGAATCTGAAGAGCGATTTTTACATTGAGCGTTCGAAACACCAGAACCTGAATAAGGATATCGATACAGTATAGACATATGCACGATTGCCCCAAGGTAAGCAGGTGGGTGCCTTCACTGAACACCAGCGGTACCGACTGAAATGCCGGCGCGCCAAAATCACTTCGAGCACTCAAGACAACGCCTACACCCAAAATCAAAATGCCACCAAGATACATGGCTATGCGCAAAGGCATAGAGCGGGTTGTGGCCGTCTTGCCTTCCCCTGCTGCGATGCTTCCCATGGTAATCTTCTTCCCCCTCGGTCCGCCGCTCCAGACCTTCCCTCCGACGAAACGACGGCTTTCATGCCAGTGTAGCAGTATGGTACCGCTCGGTGCATTTAAAGCGCTTCATCGGGTATGCTGAAAGAGCGCATCGGCGCGAGGGGAAGGGACCGCAATGGCAAAGAAGATTACGAAAAAACAGGCAAGGAAGGCAACCGAGGCAGCCGTCGAAAATGCCTTGGAAAAGTACCTTTCAAGCACTCTTAATACTGACGAGGAAAAACAAGGCGGCGACACTTCGCCCCTCGGAACGCCCTACCGCCGTGGCTCGGTAACCCTACGCGGAAAGATGGTCCCTCGCTACAGCACCACAGGAAAACTGATCAGCGAAGAGCCGGGCACTGATTGGCGCGATGCCGACCCTTGGCGCACACTGCGCATCCAGTCCGAGTTCGTGGACGGCTTTGACGCTCTTGCCAAATTAGGGCCAGCAGTATCCATATTCGGATCAGCCCGAACCGAACCAACCGACCCTTACTATGAACACGCCATGCAAATCGCAGGCAAGCTTGCCAATCGGGACATTGCCGTTATCACCGGCGGTGGCCCCGGCATTATGGAAGCGGCAAACCGTGGAGCAGCACTTGCGGGTGGCACTTCGGTAGGTCTTTCCATCGAACTTCCCTTTGAAGAAACCACCAACGATTGGGTTAATCTCGGAATCGAGTTCCGCTACTTCTTCGTCCGCAAAACCATGTTCGTAAAGTACTCTTCGGGTGCTATCTTCTTCCCTGGCGGCTTTGGCACGCTTGACGAGATGTTCGAGGTGCTGGTGCTGGCGCAAACGCATAAGATCGGGAACATGCCCATCGTGCTGTTCGGCACCGAATACTGGCAAGATCTAGTCAGCTGGATCAAGGGCCCCTTGCTTAAGCAGAACATGATCAGCGAATCCGACATCGACTTGTTCACCGTTACCGACAGCCATGAAGAAGCCATCCGCATAGCAACAAGCGGCATTAAGTCGAAATAACCTGCCTCGAAAGGAACGTTATGCCCATCGAACTGGTTGATTGCCACACCCACACCGTGTTCTCCGACGGAAAAAGCACTTTTCAGGAAAACATGCATGCAGCCACAGCGAAGGGAATAACCACTATAGCCTGCACTGACCATTGGGGCAGGCCCGACTTCATCGATTGCTCCGTCGAAGAAGGCAAGCTCGAGCAGTACGCTTCCGCAATTGAAAGCGTACGCGGCGAATTTCCCGAACTCGAAATTGTGCACGGTCTGGAAGCGGACTGGTACCCAGGCTGCAGCACCGATTTGGCGGAAACACGCGGCAACGCAACGTTCCTTCTTGGATCCATCCACTACCTTCAGGAAAAGGCACTCGACTGGGATGAAGATATGCACATCTGGGAAGAGCTGGGGGCAAACGAGCTTTGGCAGCTCTACGTCGAAGAATGGTGCAAGGCGGCAACCAGCGGCCTGTTCGATTCCATGGCACATCCCGACCTACCGCGCCTGTTCAGCCTTTCCGGCTATGCACCTTCGCTCGACCTTGCTCCGCTATTCGATTCCATGGCGCAAGCAGCACGCGAGGGTAAAGTGCACGTTGAGATCAACACGGCAGGTTTAACCAAAGACTTTGCCGATTTTTATCCGCAGGAGCCCTTGCTTGAACGCTTTTTCCGGGCAGGCGTGCCACTGACCGTGGGCTCTGACGCCCATCACGCAAGCCGTATTGGCGACAGCATCCTTGAAGCCTATCGCTACGCCCACCGCATAGGGTACGCCTCCATCGACGCGCCAACCGCCCAAGGAGATTGGCGCAGCATAAGCATCGAAAGCATTTAGCCCGCTATCGGCATAAAAAGAAGCGGCACCCGCCAAAACCAGATGCCGCTTCTTCTCAAGCATTTTGCGCTTTCGGCGGTGCCGCGAATTGCCTGACGGAAGCATTTTGAGCAACCGCCCATCCCTGCAACCAGGCGTTTTCCGTCATAAGCAATAAGCTTATTTGTGCAGGTCTTCCACTTCTGCAAGATTGCCGAACGCCCTGATATAGATGCGCAAAGCGCGCTTCAACTCTTCTTCGGCAATGCCCTCGTTGGCGGCATGCATACCCCCTACCCAACTCGGCACGGGATAAGCTCCCTCTTCTGCGGGGCCAAAGCTTACGGCATTGGGAAACTCGCGAGCATAGGTGCCGCCTCCCATGGTGAAAGGACGCACCTGTTTGCCCGTGGTGGAGCAATACGCATCCATGAGCGCACGGACAGGAGCCGTATCGGGGTTCACCACAAAAGGATCCTTGCATGCGGTAACGGCAAGCGAAGCACCTTGGGCATGTGACAATGCCTCAAATGCAGTGCTGAGCTCGCTGCCGGTAATTGCCGCGGGGAAGCGAATGTCCTCGGTCATGACAAAAGCGCCATTGACCTTGTTCATCATGCCAACAACGCTGGTCAGATTACCGAAATCGGCATCTGAGCAGGCAACATCGGCAATTGCCCCATCGGTACATTCGGCCATGCTGGCAGCAAATTGCAACCATGCATTTTCTTCACCAGAGCACACACCAGCAGAAATAAGATAGCGGCACAGGATGCCGATAGCATTCAACGTGCCTTCGGGGAGCGAGGCATGCCCCGCAATACCCGTTGCAGCAACAAGGGCCCCTTCTTCGCAAGGGGAAACTTCTATGCGATCGGCCTTTGGCAGACTTTCCGCTTCAACCCGAACCACAGCACGCGCTATGCCAGGCACCGCATTGGAGGCCGTTCCTGCTGCAAAAGAGGCAATGACGCCCTCGATGGTTCCGGAGGTTATCGTTGCCCCAAATTGCCCTTTCTCGCCATAGCACAGGGGGAATTCGGCATCGGGGGTAAACAGGAAATCGGGGGCTTCGTTATGCTCCAGGTAATAAGGAACGTCCCCCATCCCCGACTCCTCATTGCAGCCGAAAATGAAACGTACCCCATGGCGCAGATTCGCACCGCGATCAAGCCAGAATTTCAAGCCATACAACGCTGTGAGCAACGGAGCCTTATCGTCGGAAGTACCGCGTCCGACGAGCACGCCATCCTTGCAAGTTAGGCTGAACGGATCGAAATCCCAACCCTCCCCAGCAGGGACCACATCAACATGGCCGATAACGCCAATCTGTTGCCCGCTTTCGCCTGGCAAATCGGCAAAACCGGCATACCCATCTCCATCATGGGGCTCCAACCCCATGCGCTGTGCAACGGCAAGCGCTTCGTCAAGCGCCGCGCGAGGCCCTGGGCCGAAAGGCGCACCAGGTACCGCATGCTCGGCATCAAGCGAGCTATCAATGGAGATCAAGCGTTGGGCGTCGGTCAAAAATGCCGGCCACTGCTCTGCAACAAATGCCTCGATGTCTTCCTCGGTCGCCCGCATGATGCACCTCTTTCGTCATGAAACAAAAATGCGGGTCGACAATCGCCGGCCCGCACATAATCTTATCGCTCTTTAGAACCTGAAATCATTTCCCGTTCCTGCAAGGATTTCGCCAACATGCTGCTCGGCAATACGACGCGTCTTTTCGTTAGGAATGTTCAACAGTTCGCGCTTTACCATGGCAAGGCCCTTTTCTTTGGTTTCGGGAGTAGCGTAATCGGCCAAATACTCCGTGAGCGTCATCAGGGCATTTGGATGGCAGTAGTTAAGGATCTCTCCGTTTTTGCAGAAGCTCATGAACCTATCGCCCGTGCGGCCGGCACGATAGCATGCCGTGCAGAAGCTGGGTATGTGGTTGTTGTCCATCAGCCAGCTGATAACCTCATCGAGCGTGCGCTGATCCGACACGTCGAACTGCTCGGTATCATGCGGGCGCTCCGGCTCGTTGTAGCCGCCAACACTGGTACGGGACCCACCGGAAATCTGGCTTACGCCATACTGCAAAGCATGTTCGCGCACCAGTTCGCTCTCACGCGTGGAAATGATAATGCCGGTATAGGGCACGGTAATACGAATGAGGGCAATGATCTTCTCGAACATTTCATCAGGAATGCCGTTGTCAAACACCTCAGGGTCGATATCCATCGCAGGCTTAACGCGCGGAACGCTGATGGTGTGCGGGCCCACGCCGTGTACTGCCTCTAAATGCTCAGCGTGCATGATCAAACCGGCGAACTCGTAGCGATATCCTTGCAATCCAAACAATACACCCAGGCCCACGTCATCGATGCCACCCTCCATGGCGCGGTCCATCGCTTCGGTATGCCAATCGTAATCACTCTTCGGGCCTGTGGGATGCAGCTCCTGGTAGCCCTTCTTGTTGTACGTTTCCTGGAACAGAATGTACGTGCCGATTTCCGCTTCTTTAAGCATGCGGTACTCTTCGACCGTGGTTGCGGCAATGTTCACGTTTACACGCCTGATTGCGCCATTTCGGTGCTTGATGGAGTAGATGGTTTCCATGCTTTCCAGGATGTATTCGATGGGGTTGTGCTTCGGGTCTTCGCCTGCCTCGATAGCCAAGCGCTTATGGCCCATATCTTGCAAGGCAATAACCTCAGCGCGAATCTCTTCCTGAGTGAGCTTCCTGCGGGGAATGGTCCGGTTCTTTGCGTGATACGGGCAATACAAGCAGCCGTTCACGCAATAATTCGAGAGATACAGCGGCGCAAAAAGAACAATGCGATTGCCGTAATAGGCCAGCTTTATCTGACGCGCCAGCTCTTTGATTTCCTTGTTGATCTGCGGATCTTCGCACGCCAAAAGAACGCCTGCCTCGCGATGGGTTATGACCGCACCATGACCTGCCGAAGGATGCAGGTTGGCACGTGCCTTGTCCAAAATGCGACGGCATAGCTCGATATCATCCTTATGCGCATCAGCATAGGCAGTGGAATCGAGGATCTCTTCGTGGCAAATGAACTCGTCGGCGCGAAGCGATTTCGGATCGTAGCGGAATTCCGTCATAAGCTCTTCTTTCGCTTTGTCTTCTATAGAAACAAACGGTAAAAACAGACGGGCACCGCTTTTACCGCAGACATAGTTATTGTACTTATGCACAACTATGTCTAACTTAGCGCTAATCGGGCTCAGCCGCTCACCAAAAACCACGTTCATCTACAAACGGCACCATAATCTGTTAAAGAAACGAAACAATACAATGGGAACATTCCTAAAAAAGACGTACGGGAAAGGGTTCGTATGAGCATCGCGCAAAACAGCCGCGCACAGGGGCCAACGCCACAATCATCCTCTGCGGGCAAGCCCCTCCTCAAAGAAAGCGGCCCCGCCCTTATGCGTACCCCCAAGGGCATGCGTATGGCAATTGGCCTGTTCGGGCGTCGCAATGTGGGCAAATCAAGCGTACTGAACGCCATTACCAACCAGCAAACCAGTATCGTTTCCGCTGTCGCAGGCACCACCGCCGACCCCGTTGACAAACCTATGGAGCTGCTGCCTTTGGGGCCGGTGCTGTTCGTCGATACCGCAGGCATCGACGACGATCAGGAAACCGTTGGCGAGCTGCGCACCCAACGCACCAAAAAAGTATTTGACCGCTGCGATATGGGCGTCATCGTAACCGAGGCAGGTACCTGGGGACCCTATGAAGAGGGAATTGCCTCCCAGCTTTCCAACCGAGGCATCCCCTTCATCATCGTGTGCAACAAAACGGATCTGCTTCCCGTTGGCGTCCAGGGGTCCAACTCCAGCTCCACCAGCTCGGCAGAGGACCGCACGCCACGAGGAGCCGTCGCCGATCCCCGACAAGAAGAGCTTATCGAAGCATGCCGCAGCGCCCTTCCCCATGACCTCCAGCAAAAACCTCTGGTTTGCATGTGTGCAGCAAGGAAAGAAGGCGTGCTTGAGCTGCGCCAAGCCCTGCTCGACAACGCACCCGAAGAGTTCGTGAACGACCCTAAGATCATCGGAGATATCGTCGATCCGGGCTCGGTGGTTATCTTGGTTATCCCCATCGACAAAGAAGCACCGAAAGGGCGCATTATCCTCCCCCAGGTTCAGGCCATTCGCGATTTGCTCGACTCCAGCTGCCTTTCGCTTTGCGTTACCGATAAGGAACTGCCGCGCGCTTTAGCGGCGCTGAAAGAACCGCCCGCCCTGGTGGTTACCGATTCCCAAGCGTTCGATAAGGTGGCAGCAATCGTGCCAGAAGACGTTCCCCTTACCGGCTTTTCCGTTGCGTTTGCCCGCTTCAAGGGAGACTTGCCCACCCAAGCCCTGGGAACGCTTGCCATCGATAAGCTCACCGAAAACTCCCGCGTACTCATTGCAGAAGCCTGAACACATCACCCCATCGAAGAAGATATCGGCACCGTGAAGATCCCTCGCCTGTTACGCGCTCGCATCGGGCAAGGGCTTACCGTCGAAAACGTGCGGGGCGTAGACTTCCCAGAAGATCTTTCCAGCTACGACCTGGTAATTCACTGTGGGGGCTGCACCTTTAACCGCCGCGCCGTGCTCTCCCGCATCCAAGCATGCGTTCACGCGGGCGTGCCAGTTTCCAACTACGGCTTAACCCTTGCCTATTTAATGGGCGTATTCGATCGCTCCATCAAGGCGTTCCCCGGCATGGAACAATTCCTGGAAGAGAACCGGCGCTAAAACCACAACCTTGCAATTGGCAATTGCGCCCATGGGTATCCGCTTTCCACGGGTGCGATTTCATTTTGTTGCCGCTCATCGGTAAACCAACCCCGCTCACCCTTGCCCGTTGTTATACTTTGTATAAGCATGCGCGCTCACAGGACAAAGCGCCGATTTATTTTGGCGGAGCCGTATGCGCAAGGCTGGAAAACACCAGCTCAACCATACAGACCGAGGAGAATTCCATGAGCCCATTGGAAATCCGCACCTCGAGCGAAGCGGAGAAGACCGTGCGCGGCGTATGTCAAGACATGGCTCGCCGTCTTGTTTCGCATCCTCAAGGTACCTGTCCCGTTGATGTGACGCGCGGCCTTATCGCCTTGTGTCGCACGCAAACATGCGGCAAGTGCGTTCCCTGCCGCATCGGCTTGGCGCAGATCGAATCGCTGCTCGACAGCGTGCTGGAAGGAACGGCAACAGAAGCCGACCTTGCGCGAATCGAGGCACTCGCTGAAAACGTGCGCATTTCGGCAGATTGTGCAATCGGTACCCAGGCTGCCGAAATGGCCCTTACTGGAGTACGCGCCTTCCGTGAAGACTACGAGCTCCACGCAGAAGGCCGCTGCCTGTGCACGTCCGACCACCCGGTTCCCTGCGTTCAGGGCTGCCCCGCAAATGTCGATATCCCCGGCTACATCGCGCTGGTAAAAGCTGGCCGCTTCGACGATGCCATTGAGCTCATTTGCAAAGACAACCCCTTCCCAAGCGCCTGCGCCTATGTCTGCGAGCATCCCTGCGAAAACACCTGTCGTCGCAGCTTCGTTGATTCCGCCGTCAACATCCGCGGCCTGAAGCGTTACGCCTGCGATCACGAAACGCCCAACCGTCCCACTACGGTGGCAGAACCCACCGGCAAGAAGGTTGCCGTTATCGGTGGCGGTCCTGGCGGTCTTACCGCAGCGTATTACCTCACCCGCATGGGTCATTCCGTAACGGTATACGAGCAGCGCGCCAAGCTCGGTGGCATGCTCCGCTACGGCATCCCCAACTATCGCCTGCCCAAAACCCTGCTCGACACTGAAATCGAGCACATCACCTCTTTGGGGGTAGAGGTTAAGCTGGGCGTTTCCGTTGGCAAGGACGTTGCAATCGCCGACCTCGAGCGCGACTTCGATGCCGTTTACGTATGCATCGGCGCTCACTCAGACAAGAAACTCCGCATCGAGGGCGAAGACGCACCGGGCGTAGTTCCCGCCGTTGCCATGCTGCGCGAAATCGGCGACGGCGCTATCGCCGACCTCTCCGGCCAAGACGTTGTTGTGGTTGGCGGCGGCAACGTTGCCATGGATGCCGCCCGCAGCGCACGCCGCATGGGAGCCAAGTCGGTTAAGATCGTGTACCGTCGTCGCCGCGCCGACATGACAGCACTCGCCGAAGAAATCGACGGAGCCATCGAGGATGGCTGCGAGCTTATGGAACTTGTTGCCCCTGCACATGTCGAAGTTAACGACGAAGGCAAGGCCGTAGCACTTTGGGGACAGCCCCAGATGATTTCCACGGTACGCGGTGGCCGTCCCTCTCCCAAGGCGGCAAGCAAGCCCGAGGTCCGCATTCCCGCTACCACCATCATTGTCGCCATCGGTCAGAACATCGATTCTGGCGCATTCGAAGAATTCGGCTTGCCCTGCAAGTGGAACGAAATCCAAGCCCAGCCTGATTCCAGCATTCCTGAAAAGCCCGGCTTCTTCACCGGCGGCGATTGCAGCTGGGGCCCGGCAACCGTCATTCGAGCCATTGAGGGCGGCAAGGTTGCAGCACGTGCAATCGACACCTATCTGGGCGGCAACCACGAAATCCGTTGCGACGTGGACATCCCCGCTCCCAACCTGGCCGATCGCGTTCCCTGCGGTCGCGTAACCATGAAGGAGCGCCCCGGTGCTGAGCGCAGCTGCGATTTCGAGCTGTGCGAAATCGGCATGTCTGAAGAGGAAATGATGCAAGAAGCAGGCCGCTGCCTGGGGTGCGATCACTTCGGCTACGGTGCATTCAAGGGCGGAAGGAGCCGAGCATGGTAACGTTGACCATCGACGGGAAGGAAGTCTCCGTTCCCGAGCACACCACCATCCTGAATGCCGCCTATCAGGCAGGCTCCATGATCCCCACGCTGTGCTACCTGAAAGACATTAACGAAATCGGCGCCTGCCGCATCTGTGTTGTGGAGGTTGAAGGCACGGACAAGCTCGTTTCCTCGTGCAACAACGAAGTTGCCGAAGGCATGGTGGTAAACACCATGAGCCCCCGTGTTGTTGCCTCCCGCCGCGAAACGATGGCGCTTATTCTTTCGCGCCATAAGAGCGAATGCACCACATGCACGCGCAACGGCAACTGTATGATTCAGCGCAACGCAGCCGCACTGAACATCACCAACATCCCCTATCCCGTCGAATACGACCAGCAGAAGAACCCCGCCGATTTCCCGCTCGTTCGCGATGCCTCCAAATGCATCAGCTGCATGCGCTGCGTAAGTGAATGCAGCAAGGTTCAGAACCTGAACGTATGGGATCTCACACGCACGGGTTCGAATGCCCATGTGGGTGCTGCGGGTTGCCGCAACATATCCGAAGCAGCCTGCTCGCTGTGTGGCCAGTGCATCACGCATTGCCCCTGCGGCGCTCTTTCCGAGCGCGATGACACCCAGAAGGTATTCGACATCATCGCCGACCCTGAGCGCATCGCCATCGTTCAGATTGCGCCCTCCATCCGAGCGGCCTGGGGTGAATCCGTATCCCTTTCGAAGGAAGAAGCCACGATGGGCCGCATGGTTGCCGCCGTGCGCAAGCTGGGCTTCGATTATGTCTTCGATACCGACTTCGCGGCGGACATGACCATCATGGAAGAAGGCACCGAGCTTCTCCATCGTCTGAAAGAAGAGCCCGGTCAGCCCATGTTCACCTCGTGTTGCCCCGGTTGGGTGCGCTTCCTAAAGGCAAAGCATCCCGGTCTGGTGAAGCATCTTTCCACCACGAAATCGCCGCAGCAGATCTTCGGCGCCATTGCGAAGAATTACTACGCGGAAATCCTGGGCGTCGACCCTGCGAAGATTGCCGTGGTGTCCATCATGCCGTGCGTTGCCAAGAAGGCAGAATGCGCTTACGAAGACATGGACACCACCGGAACCGGCCCCGATGTTGACGTGGTGCTCACCACGCGCGAACTCGGACGCATGCTGAATGCCCAGTTCATCAACGTAAGGAACTTGCCTGAAGAAGAGTTCGACATGCCTTTGGGCGAAGCCACTGGTGCAGGCCACATCTTCGGCGCCACCGGCGGCGTAATGGAGGCGGCTCTTCGCAGCGCCCACTTCCTGGTCACCGGCAAAAACCCCGATCCCGACGCTTTCAGCGCCGTACGCGGCTGCGAAGGTTGGCGCGAGGTAACCTACAACCTGGCAGGCAAAGAACTTACCGTTGCCATCGTCAGCGGTCTTCAGAATGCTGACAACCTGTGCAACGCCATCGAAAACGGCGAGGTAGATTACGACTTCGTCGAGGTTATGGCTTGCCCTGGCGGTTGCGTTGGCGGCGGCGGCCAGCCCATTCACGAAGGCCGCGAATGCGCAGCCGAACGTGAGCTCATCCTGCGCGACATCGACACCAACTCGAAGCTGCGCTTCAGCCACGAGAATCCTTCGGTCGTTGAATGCTACGAAAAGTACTTCGGCGAACCGAACTCCGAAAAGGCAGAGCAGCTGATGCATTCCGACCACTTTGCCTGGGGAATGCCCGCAGCACGTCAACAGTAATCATCGCCCGCATAGCGCACATGAAGAGCCTGCTCATTCGAGCAGGCTCTTTTGTTCTACAATGGCAACGTTTACCAGTGGTTTGTCGAAATTTAGGGAAGGTATACCGTGCTCGATCAGTTTTCACGCACTCGCTTGACGCTTGGCAGCAACGGCGTCGAATCGTTGCAAAAGGCCCACGTTATCGTGTTCGGCTGCGGTGGCGTAGGTGGCTATGTTTGCGAATCTCTTGTGCGCAGTGGATTGGGCGCCATCGATATCGTTGACGACGACAAGGTCTGCCTGACGAATATAAACCGCCAGATAATCGCAACCTGGAAAACCGTCGGCATGGACAAAGTTGATGCCATGGAAGAACGCCTACTTGACATAAACCCCAGCTGCAAAATCACCAAACACAAATGCTTCTACCTGCCCGATTCGGCCAGCGAATTCGACCTTTCGAAATACGACTACATCGTCGATTGCGTCGACACGGTAACGGCAAAGCTTCATCTGGTTGCCCAAGCCAAGGCAGCAGGAACACCCATAATCTCCGCTATGGGTGCTGGCAACAAACTTGATCCCACCGCCATTCGCATCGCTGATATCTCAGAAACTTCCATTTGCCGCCTAGCACGCATTATCCGCAAAGAGCTACGCAAACGCGGCATTCACAATTTGAAGGTTGCTTATTCGCCAGAACCTACCGTAAAGCCCGAAGAAGACGGCAGGGCCGGCTGTGCCGCAGGGTGCGTGTGCCCGCCCAATAGCGAGCGCACTTGCCTTGACCGACGCAGCGTCCCTGGAAGCAACGCCTTCGTTCCTGCAGCAATGGGCTTGGCTATCGGCGCCGAAGTCGCAAAAGACCTGGCAAAACAATAGTTCCCGCAACGCATACACAACCAGAAGGAACAGCCATGAAAACAGCAGCCATCGTTCTTTACGTTATCCAAGCAATCGCAATTGTTTGCGCCATCGTCACAGGACAAGAATTCATCGACTTCAGCAGCGGACCGGCGCTGTTCGAAACCATCGGGTTCTTTTTCCCTGCTATCTTGGGCCTCATCTTCGAAAGGATTGCGTACAACAAGGAACAGAAATCAGCGCAATCTTCCGCCGAGGGCCCAAACGCAAACAGCGCAGCCCCTACAGCCTCTTCAGCACCAAAAGCCAAAGCCGCTGCCCCCGCTTCAGCCAAAGCCGCTTCGGCACCGCAAGAAGCCCCGAAGAAGAACCCAGAAACCACTGCACCCGCAGCAAAGGAACAACCTGTTATTGATCCGTTCGTTCAGTACTGCCCTAAGTGCGGAACAAGGCAAAACTCCGAAAACGCTTTCTGCATCGCTTGCGGATCGAAGATCGGACAATAGAAGCAGCGGAGCTGACTCCTATTCCCATCTGCACAAGCATGCAGCTCACGCACAATGCGCTAAGCGGAACCATTCATACTTGCAACCATCGAAGGCTCGCCAACGCGAGCCTTTTTCTTTCTTTTCCCAAATTTTTACTTGATGTCCACTGCGGTACCCACACACAAGCTGCGATCTGCGTATTATTCAAACCATCAAGAGGCCATTCCTACCGAGGCCGCCACATACAAGCAAAACAAACTCCTTGTCATGCCGCTCACTTTCATCCTTTCAAATTTGCTTGCTGTGGTCGACAAAAGGGGCTGGCGCTTTACCAACCTCTCGCCTCTTGCCATCCCAGCCGTTTCAAGGAGGAAGCCATGTATCAGCCCAGTCGACATCTCTCAACATTTTTTATTGCAGGATTCCAGCACTACGATGGCGCCCTCGTTATTAATCAGATGAGCATTGGCGATAACATTGAGCTTTGCCCCGAACCGGGCAATCCCTACGACCCGGAATCAATCGCCTTGTACTTCAATGGCGTCATGGTCGGCTATGTTCCCGCCGACCAGAACAGCCTGGCCTCGACCTTGTTCCATTTTGGCCACAGGAACATCCTCGAATGCCGCATTCTCCAAGTCGACAAAGAAGCTGCTCCTTGGAAGCAGGTTCGTGTTGGCATGTACGTAACCGATATTCGACCAAGGTAGGTATCATGTTCGAATCACCAACCAAGTTCCTTAAAACGCTCGACGACAGAGAATTCGACGAGCTCGTCAGTATCAGGGACGACCTGAACTACCTTATCGACGAACTGGAACACGAAATCAGAGAGCCCGAAGACTTCAGAACCGAACGCGACCTTCCCCTTAAGGTTGCCTATGTAAATGCCCTTAGGTGCATGACGGGACTCACTTCCCACATGTCACTTCGTGTAAACGAGTTTATTGATTCCTGGAAATGGGAGGATATGTGATGAACACCGCACGTGCTCAGTACTGCTCGATAATCCCTTGGAGGTACGTCCGATATTCCTCTTTCAAGAATTGCGGCTGCTCGATTATCACGTTGGTTCCTAGAGTCGCCAACCAGCCGTAGAACGTAGGCGCCTGCATAACCTTGGCGCGCACGCGCATCGAACCATCCTCGACCGCTTCAGCATCGACCGCTTCGCCGAAGCGGTCGATTACTGTACTGATTGCCTCGGGCTTTACGAGCAGGGTCACTGCAACCGCCTCGCCGCTGTACATGCCGAATACCCTCTTCTGATACTTCGCTGCATCAAATTCGGCTGTTTGCTCATTGCTCGTTGCATCCTCTTCGGATACATCAATGTTTAGCATTCGGTCCACGCGGTAATTAGTGGTGCTCTGGTGCTTATCGTTCCAAGCAACCAGGTAATAACAGTCGTCCATATACACCAAGTGCAACGGCGTTTCCTCATAGAAACGCCCGTCGTGTTGCAAGGCTCTCTTTTTCCGATTGTCATATTTGAAGTAACTGAAGCGCACTTTTTTCTTAGCGGAAATGGCTCGCTGAATAGCGTCAATGTTGTAGAACACCGATTCATTCTGCGACCTGATGCGTCCCTCAACATGGAGGTTCCTTCTTAGATCGTCCGCCAAATATTTGCTACCCAGCTTACCGATGGCCTTCACCAACGCATTTGATTTACGTTCGGTAAGGAAGCGGGAAGACTGTACCGCATCGGCCAGCAGCAACAGTTCACTTTCCTGAAACTCGCGCGAGGCAAGACCATATTCAATGGGCGAGCGCTGGTACTTCACGATGTTGTAGCCGAATTCGCGCAGGCAATCCAAGTCGCGATAGAGTGTCTTCCTCTCAACCGCAATGCCTAACTCAGCCAAGCGTTGAATGATCTGCGGACCAGTAAGGCCATGATCGTCATCGGTTTCATTCTCTAAGAGCTTTGCCAAATACATAAGCTTGAGCTTCTGAGCCGTAGTTGCCATGACTACCCTTTCACCCGAACCGCTACTGGGAACTTTTATGTACACCATAATAACATCCCCATAAGCAACTCTGCCCCATCAAGCAAAAGGATGCCCCCTGATGCAAAGTTGCATCAGGGGGCATCCTCATCTCCTACTCAAACCGATGGATCTCGTTATTCCTCGTAGTTGGCATCCTTGCTTTCGCGGAAGAAGAACAGGGCAACAAGGGAAACAACCGCCATGCCTCCCAAGTACCAACCTAGCGACATGATGCCGAAATTCATTACAAGCGCTGAAGCGATGGTAGGAGCAAAGGCGCCACCAACAATTGCCGCCAAGTTATAGGAAAGTCCAGAGCCGCAATAGCGAACACGAGCCGGGAACAGCTCGGGCAGATACGAACCAGTAGGACCGAAAACGGCACCCATGCACATAAAGCCGATGCAGAGGAACAGCATCACATTCAAGGCGCTATGAACCGAAAGCAGCATGGGGGCAAAAAGCGCGAACACCAAAGTTGCCACCGTCGCAAGGGCAACAACGGGTTTCCTGCCGAAACGATCGGCGCCCAAGCAGCCAACAACGATAAAGCCCGCAAAGAAGAACACCGATACCATCTGCATTCCCAGATACTGCTGCTGGGTAAAGCCCAGGGTTGACACCCCGTAGGAAAGCGACCAGGTTCCCAACACATAGAACAGCGTATAGGTGATGCTAACTGCGCAGGTACCGAGCACAACCTGCCTCCAATTGTGGCGAAGCAGCATAGCAAGCGGCATCTTTACCGTGCGGTTTTCGCGCTGGGCCTTCTGGAATACCGGTGTTTCCGTCATGCGCAAACGCACAACCAGTCCAACTACCACCAACAATGCGGAAAGAAGGAACGGAATGCGCCAACCCCACGCAACCATCGCATCGGCAGGCAAGGAAGAATCGAGCAGCAGGTTTACGCCATATGCGCAGAAGAAGCCAATCGGAGCACCCATGTTGGGGAATGCGCCATACAGAGCTCGCTTCCCCTTCGGAGCATTTTCGGTTGCTACCAAGGCAGCACCAGACCATTCGCCGCCAAGACCCAAGCCCTGACAGGCGCGGCATACGCACAAAAGGACAACGGAAGTCGGGCCAAGAACCTCATACCCAGGAAGCAGACCCACCACAAACGTTGCAATACCCATGAGCATCAGGGCAACCACCAACGTCTTCTTGCGGCCAAGCTTGTCGCCAAAATGACCGAATATCAACGAGCCAAATGGACGTGCCAAAAACGAAACAGCAAAGGTCACAAACGAAAGCAGCGTCGCCAGCACCGGATCGGACTTCGCAACATCGGTAAAGAAGATCAGTCCAAAATAGCTCGCCGCTGCGATGCTGTAGCAATAGTTGTCGTAGAACTCGATGGCAGTTCCCACCATCGAAGCTGCCACAATTTCAGCCGTTGAGTTCTTCCCCTTCGATCCGACGCCCACAGGCGCCATTGCCGATGCTGTTGCTGCCGTACTTGACATTCCGTTTCCTTCTTTTCCTTCAATCCGTGAACCGATGAATCAAGGTTTGGAATCGAAAGGCTGTTTGAAGAAAGCAACACGGAAGAAATCAGATGGTAGAGGAATAAAAAAATCCGGAAGCCGTTTCTTTAAACAGCCTCCGGATTCAAAACCATCAGCTGCCCGATTAGGGTTCGGGCAGCTGATTCAAGCAACCCGAGCCCTAAATAATGGAGCTGATAATTTCTGTATGCAGGTTGCGGTAATTCAAAAGTTCGTCCTAACGCGTAAGCACCGAAGCGCTTATTCCGAACGCCCCTTGCGTTCGATGGCTCTATATTCGTCCTTTCAGCAAAAGTTGCAATTGTTCAACACCGATTAATTTCGCATCGTCACAGAGTCTGGATATTTTCGAAACAAAAATGAAATAAAGCCTGATGAGCGAAGACGCACGCGTTCGCCTCCATTACGATATCTGCCCGTTGAGGCAATCCGCCCATCGTGAAAACAAAAATTGAGGCGTTTTTGCAACTTTTTTGCGATTAGGGACTCTCTCCCGTCCCCACAGAACGAAAACAGGCCATCATGCAACCGATTTACCTGCACTTTTGCGCCTCAATCCCTGGTTGGGAAGCTCGGAACAATCCCCAATCGCAAAAAAGTTGCAAAAATGTCGAGATTTTTGTTTCTGGACTCTCGGAATAGCTTCGGGATGATGATTTGGTCAGGGGCGGACTCAGCATAGCATCGTGGACAGCTTCGCGGCGGCTCCCGTGAACGGCAACCGCATACTGCGCAGCGTGGTGCCATGGGCGGGCGACGCGTACCGTACGGCGCGGCGGCGCCCAAGGGAGCCGCCGCGCTCTCTCAAAGCGATAGGTGAAAAAGCGCTTCAAGCTATTTCACGGAATAGCGCTTGAGGCGCCCAACCGCCACAGCCAAGCAGAACAGAATGGAAACCACGCCGATAATGCCGCCCGCATAAAATACGCTCGCAATACCCAACGTGTTAACCACCTGGCCACCCAAAAGCGCACCGGTGCCGATGCCGAAGTTGAAGATGCCCGAGAAAAACGCCATGGCAACCGTTTCCTCTTCGTCGGAAGAAACATTGATGATCTCAGCCTGGTACACAACGCTCACCGAAGCCGCGCTTATGCCCCACAGAACAACAACGCCAAGTATCGCCACAAAGCCCAAATCCGCCGCCGCATGCATCAGCAGCAGGGCTACCGGCACGCCGATGGTGATAGCCCTAAAGAACGGGAAACGGAAACGGGGATACAGCTTGGAGCACAATATACTGCCGATGATGCTCGCAATACCGAACACGGAAAGGACCAACGTAACCACATCGTTTTCCAGCCCCGCCACCTGTAGCAAGAATGGCTCGATATAGCTGTAGCCCGTATAGTAGCCCCATGCATACAGCGCCGTAAGAATGAACAGCGCCACCAGGCCTTTGTTTTGGAACAGCCCAGGCAGCTGTCCAATGCTGAAGGGCTCTGCACCAGGAACCCAAGGCAAGGTGATAAGTAGGTACACCAGCAAAAGCGCAGAGATTACCGCAACAATGGCAAACGTCAGTCGCCATCCCACCGCCAAGCCAATAGCACGGCCCAATGGCAAACCAACAATGGCGGCAACAGCAGTGCCCGTCTCGACAACGCTCAGAGCAAGGGCGCGCTTGTTTTTCGGCACCAAACGCACCGCAATAGGTGCAGCAATGGCCCAAAACACCGAATGCGCGCAAGCAACCACCATACGTGCCGCCATGAGCATCCAGTAGCTCGTCGACAGCGACGTAAGCACCTGCCCAACCAAGAACACCACGATAACCACCAAGAGCAGCCTACGAAAGTCCAGGCGCGTCGCGATGATCATCAATGGCACGGAAAGAAGCATTACCGCCCACGCATACACCGAAACCAGCATGCCCGTCGTAGCTTCGTTGGTTCCGAATGTCTTGCCGATATCGGTAAGCAAGCCTACTGGCATGAATTCCGAAGAATTGAACACAAACGCCGCCACAGCGATGCCTGCAAGGGCGAGCCATTGCTTACCTGTCATTTTCTGGGTCACCAAGCGCTCCTGAAACTCCGCTCTTAAACAAAACGAAGCCATTCTAAGCCGAAGCAAGCCTTATCGCTTTCCCCTTTCGAGCTATTCGGGAAAGATTTACAAAAACGGAAGAAGCGCGTGCTGGTTTTCTAATCCTCTTGATTGGCAGCCTCAGGCAAGGCGTTTTCCCCTTCCTTCAGCGCAGCAAACTTCGCCTTCATCGTAGGGTTCTTGCGCGTGAGCTTTTTGATAGTAAGGTCTTGCGCCTTGTCGTTTGCCAGGCGCAGATTCCTCTCGCTACCCAGCAGTGCCTCTTTCGTTTTTTGCAGATGGTCGATGGTCTTATCGATTTCATCTATAGCCGTCTGGAACTTGCGGCTAGCAAGGTCGTAATTGCGCGCAAACTTTGTTTTGAAATCTTCCATCGAGTTTTCGAAGTTCGTGATGTCGATATTCTGGTTGCGCACTTCGGCAAGCTCGGTTTTATACTGCAGGGCAGACAGCGCAGCGTTGCGCAAAATGGAAATGATGGGTATGAAGAATTGCGGACGAATGACGTACATCTTTTCATATCGGTAGCTCACATCGACAATGCCTTCGTTATAGAGCTCGTTTTCGGGTTCGAGCATGGTGCATAGAACCGCATACTCGCAGCCCTTCTTCTTACGGTCAGAGTCGAGTTTGGCGAAGAAATCCTCATTCTTGTGCTTGGTGCGCGTTTCGTCGTTTTCGTTCTTCATCTCGAACATGATGGAAACCACTTCTTCGCCCGTTGCGGGATCGGTTTCGCGGAAGACAAAATCGCCTTTGGTGCCGTCGACCACATCGTTGTCTTTTTCGAAATACGCATGAGGGAACGCCGTAGCACGGATTTTGTTGAATTCGGTCTCGCAATGACGCTCAAGCGATTCCCCAACCATCTTGGTAGAAAGGCGCGCCTTCATTTCCTTAACACGAGCAATTTCTTCGTCCTTGTACTTGATGAGTTCGTCTTTCGCAGCAAGTTCATTGGTCATCTTCTCACGCAAGGCAGCCTGCTCCTGAGCGGCCTGGGCTTCTTGGAGCTTAACCTGGGCAGCCAACTCGTCGCGCTGACGCTCGGCAACGGCGCGAGCTTCGCTTACTGCAAGCTCTTTTTCGGCTTTGAACTGCTGAGTTTGCGATTCCAGCTGCTGCTTCTGCGCAACGATGGTTTGCTGAAGCTTTGCCGATTCCTCGGCGGCAACACGAGCGCTTTCCGCCTTATCGGCGGCCATCTTCTGGGAGTATTGCTGAACCTGCGACTCAAGCTGCTGCTTGAAGGCGCTTTCCTGGGAGGAAATCTGCTGGCGCAATGCCGCAATTTCCGCATCGCGCTGCGCGGTTGCATCGGAAAGCAAGCGTTCATGCTCTGCCTTGGCAATGCGATTTTGCGCATCGTGGTCGGCCGAGAGCTTTTCCACGTCCGCCTGCAGCTGGGCGATTTCGGCTTGCTTCTTCGCAAGCGCCGCCTCGAGTTCGTTGGCATGTTCAAGCTGAGAAGACTTTTCCGCCTGTTCGCGTTCGCGTTTTTCGGCAGCAAGACGCGTTTCCAGCTCTGCAATACGAGCATCGCGTTGAGCGGTTTCCGCCTGAGCATCCTGTTGGGCCTTGGCAACGGCAAGCTTTACCGCCTGGGCATTCTGCTCTTGAAGCATGCCTTCGCGCTGGGCTATTTCCTTGTCGAATTCAGCAGTGCGCACCTGCCGCAAAATATCGGCAAAACCGCGCTCATCAACCTGGAACACCTTTCCGCAGTGTGGGCATTTAATTTCATTCATGCGTAAGCTCCTTAAAGCGCAAATTCTTTTCGCTCCATCATACCAACCCATCGCCACGCTGCGTGTACAGCACAAAGGACAGAGAAGTGGCACATTCAGCTCAAATGCACCGTCCAACGAAAGCACAGTAACGCTCCCCGACCAGTGCCCCACACATTTGCCGAAACGTCATACTAAATATGTTGCGCCAGTGCTCTCAGCTCTCTTTGCTTAGCGCATAACGCGCATTACGAATAAACTCGGGGCAACCCGCTTACTACGAGAAAGAGAAGGAATCATGACTGATTCGACCATGCAACTCGTCTTGGTTCGCCACGGCGAAAGCGAATGGAACAAGCTGAACCTTTTCACCGGCTGGATGGACGTCGACCTTACCGATACGGGCCGCAAAGAAGCATCCGATGGCGGCCGCGCCCTTGCCGAAGCTGGCTTTGACTTCGATGTGTGCTACACCTCGTACCTCAAGCGCGCCATCCACACGCTGAACCACATTCTTCAGGCAATGGATCGCGAATGGCTGCCCGTCAACAAGACGTGGCGCTTGAACGAGCGTCACTATGGCGCCCTTCAGGGTCTGAACAAGGCTGAAACCGCTGCAAAATACGGCGAAGACCAGGTTAAAATCTGGCGCCGCAGCTTCGACGTACGTCCTCCCGCACTGGAGGAAACCGACGAGCGCAATCCTCGCCTTATGGCTCCTTACCGCAACGCTCCCGCCGATGAAATGCCCCTGGCAGAATGCCTGAAGGACACCATCGCTCGCGCATGGCCTTACTTCGAAGAGGAAATCGAACCTCAGATGCGCGCCGGCAAGCGTGTGCTCATCGTTGCTCATGGCAATTCTCTGCGCGCTCTGGTGAAGCAGTTCGATAAGCTTTCCGACGATGAAATCGTAGGCGTAAACATCCCCACGGGTGTGCCGCTGGTTTACACCTTCGACCAGGACTTCAACGTTCTTGACAAGAAGTACGTTGGCGACGAAGAAACCATCAACGCCAAAATCAACGCGGTAGCAAACCAGGGCAAGGCCAAGTAAGTTTCGCTTGCCTCAATCCCAGCAATCTAACGCATGAAAAGGCAACCTCTTTCGAGGTTGCCTTTTTGTTTGTTCGCATCTTCAAGTTTTTCGATTGCCGCTACCGCACCGCTGGGCTTAGCTTTCGCTTAGTATCAAATCAAAGCAGCCCCAGCAAAGCGACCGACAAAAGAGAGGCAGCCCCGAAAGAGGCTGCCTCTCTGTTTGAGTGCTCGAAAAACCACCTGCTGAACACTAATCGCGCGTAAGCTTGCGATGCAGGCGATGGGGCTTTGCAGCTTCTTCGCCCAGACGTTCGATCTTGTTCTTCTGATAAGAATCGAAGTTACCTTCGAACCAATGCCAATTGCCAGGGTTTTCATCGGTACCCTCCCACGCAAGAATATGCGTGGCAATGCGGTCGAGGAACATGCGGTCATGGCTGGTGATTACTGCACAGCCAGGGAATGCCAACAACGCTTCTTCGAGGCTTTCAAGCGTCTCTACGTCAAGGTCGTTCGTAGGCTCGTCGAGCAGGAGCAGGTTGCCGCCCTGCTTCAGCGTGAGGGCAAGGTTCAAGCGATTGCGCTCGCCGCCAGAAAGAACGCCGGCAGGCTTTTGCTGGTCAGAACCCTTGAAACCGAAGTTTGCCACATACGCACGGCTGGGAATCTCGGTTTCGCCTACACGGATGTAATCCAACCCGTCGGAAACCACTTCCCAAAGCGTCTTTTTCGGGTCGAGGCCTTCACGATTCTGATCAACGTAGGAAATCTGCACGGTTTCGCCCAGCTCAAGCGTGCCGCCAGAAACCGGTTCTTTGCCCACAATCATCTTGAACAGGGTCGACTTGCCAACGCCATTGGGGCCGATAACGCCCACGATGCCGTTACGCGGCAAGCTGAATGAAAGATCGTCGATTAGAACACGATCGCCGAACTGCTTGTGCAAATGCTCGACCTCAAGGACCTTAGAGCCCAAACGAGGACCAACGGGAATGGTGATGTCAGTGAAGTCGACGCTCTTGGCGCTACGTGCCTCAGCCTCCATCTGCTCATAGCGCTCAAGGCGGGCCTTGTTCTTTGCCTGGCGCGCCTTCGGGCTGGAACGAACCCATTCCAGCTCGTTCTTCATACGCTTTGCCAGCTTAGCCTGCTGCTGACCCTGCGATTCCAGACGGGCAGCCTTGGTTTCCAGGTAGGTGGAGTAGTTGCCCTTGTAGGGATACAGATGACCGCGATCAACTTCGCAGATCCATTCAGCGACGTTGTCGAGGAAGTAGCGATCGTGCGTTACCGCAAGTACTGCGCCAGGGTAACGATGGAGGAATTGTTCCAACCACAGCACCGATTCAGCATCCAAATGGTTGGTGGGCTCGTCCAAAAGAAGCAGGTCGGGCGCTTCAAGCAGAAGCTTGCACAGCGCAACGCGACGGCGCTCGCCGCCAGAAAGCACCTTAACGGGAGCATCAGGGTCGGGGCACTGCAGAGCATCCATTGCCTGAGAAAGTTGACTGTCCAGATCCCATCCGTTTGCAGCATCGATATCGTTTTGAAGCGCGCCCATTTCTTCCATCAGGGCATCGAAATCGGCATCGGGATCAGCCATTTCTGCACCGATGGCATTAAAGCGCTCAACCTTGGCAAGCACGTCGGCAAACGCCATACGGATGTTCTCAATTACCGTAGCCTCTTCGTCGAGCGGGGGCTCCTGCTGGAGAATACCAACCGTGTAGCCAGGGGTAAGGCGTGCGTCGCCCGCAGAAACCTCTTCGAGTCCGGCCATAACCTTCAACAAGGTGGATTTGCCCATACCATTGGGGCCCACTACGCCGATTTTTGCGCCAGGGTAAAACGAAAGCGTCACGTCGTCCAAGATAACCTTGTCACCGTGAGCTTTGCGCGCTTGATACATCTGGTAAATGAATTCAGCCACAAAGATTCCTTTCACGAGGGATGCTGGTGGCCAGCAATGTGCATATTTGTTTCATTATCCTATATTCGTTTGATTTCCCAAAGGGCATCATTGGCGAAGCTCCCTTGCCCACCGAAACGGCAGGCAAGACCCCTAGAGGCTAAACAGCTGCAATGCTCGTAATTGCACTATCTTTGCTTTCCATTAACGAAGGCATGCAGCACAAACGCCATGCCCCGGAAGGATTGTCTTTAAGTCATCGCGGTATCATAAAGCCAACTATTGAAACTGAACGGAGAACAATGAAACTGCAGCAGCTCATCTATGCCGTCAAGGTGGCAGAATGCGGAAGCATCACAGAAGCCTCTCGCAAGCTGTTTGTGTCCCAACCGTCCATAACCGCCGCTATTGGCGACCTCGAGCGGGAAATGGACGTGCGCATCTTCGACCGCACCAACAAGGGCGTCATAGTGTCGGAGGAAGGCGAGACATTCCTGGGATACGCGCGGCAAGTGCTCGAACAAGCCGACTTATTGGAATCGCGTTATAAGGGCCAATCGCAGCAAGCGCCTCATTTCAGTGTCTCCTGTCAACACTATTCCTTTGCCGTAAACGCATTTGTAGACGTGATCCGAGAATTCGATTCGGCAAGCTACGACTTCACCATCCGCGAAGAGCAGACGCATGAAATCATCGAAGACGTTGCCCACATGAAAAGCGAGCTGGGCGTTCTGTACCTTTCCGCGCGAAACCGGGATGTTATAGGCAAGATGATCACTGCCAACAACCTGGTATTTGAGCCCTTGTTCAAAGCGGACCCACACGTGTTCATCTGCTCTAACCACCCTTTGGCAAAACAAGCATCAGTAACGCTCGAAGATATGGCGGATTACCCTTTCCTTTCCTATGAGCAAGGAAACTACAACTCGTTTTATTACTCCGAGGAACTCACCTCCACGCTCGACCGCAGCAAGAACATCCGCGTTCGCGACCGAGCCACCTTATTTAACCTGCTCATAGGTCTAAACGGCTATACCGTTTGCTCGGGCGTCATTTCTGCTGAGCTGAACGGGCCTTCCATCATATCGGTGCCACTCGAAATCGACGAGTATATGGAAATCGGCGTCATTTTTCGCAAGGGAACACAGCGAAGCCGCTACGGTTCCGCCTATCTTGAAGCCCTAAAACGTCACATCTCGTAATGGGAATCGCCTATTCTTAATGCAGCATAACAGGTATTTCCCAATCGCGAGCATTCATCACCCCCCAAGCAGTCGGGCCTTGAAGACAAGGAAACGGTAAAGGCCCGCATCGCAGAGGCATCAAAGTACGTTCCCCTTGATCATCTGTGCCTTTCCCCTCAGTGCGGCTTTGCCAGCTGCGAAATCGGCAACAAGCTCACCGAAGATGAACAGTGGACAAAAATCGCCCTGGTGCAGGAAATCGCCAAAGAGGCTTGGGGCTAACCGCTCCCTCGAACCACAGCAATAAGAAAGGCTGGCATCCATCGGGTGCCAGCCTTTCTTTAAGAGAACAGAGAATACCCTGTTATCCCGCTAAGCCTTACTTGAAGTACTCTACGCCGCCTTCGAATAGAGGCTGGTACAGATTGCCGGGAACGTTCTTGTACAGGCCGTTGCCGGAACGCTCGGTATGGCCCATCTTGCCCAGAACGCGACCATCGGGGCTGGTGATGCCTTCGATTGCCAAGATAGAGCCGTTGGGGTTAACCGAAAGATCCATCGAAGGATTACCCGCTTCATCAACGTACTGCGTAGCAATCTGACCCGCTGCAGCAAGTTGAGCAACCGTTTCGGGGCTTGCCACGAAGCGACCCTCGCCGTGGCTGATGGCAACCGTGTGGATATCGCCCACATTGCAGCGAGATAGCCAAGGAGAAAGGCTCGAGGCGATGCGCGTGCGAACCAAGCCACTCTGATGACGACCAATGGTGTTGAATGTAAGCGTAGGTGCCTCAGACGTTGCAGGAACAATATCACCATAGGGAACCAGACCGAGCTTGATAAGCGCCTGGAAACCATTGCAAATACCCAACATCAGGCCATCGCGCTTCTGAAGCAGTTCGCGTACCGCTTCGGTAACGGCAGGCGCACGGAAGAATGCCGTAATGAACTTCGCGGAACCATCGGGCTCGTCACCGCCGGAGAAGCCACCGGGAAGCATAACAATCTGGCTGTTGTTGATAGCCTTCACCAACGCATCGGTGCTTTCGGCAACCGCTGCAGGCGTAAGGTTGTTGATCACCAGGATCTCAGGTTCGGCACCAGCGCGCTTGAAGGCATGGGCGGTATCGTATTCGCAGTTGGTACCAGGGAATACCGGAATGATAACGCGTGGCTTCGCAAACGATTCGCCGCAAACCAGAGGAAGCTTTTCCGACCAGCTAATCTGCTCGACCTTTTCTCCTTCACCGCGATACGGGAATACGGACTCGATGCCGCCTTCCCAAGCTTCCTGCAGCTTCGCCATGTTGACGACCTCGCCGCATGCCGCAAACTCGTAGGCTTCGGTGGTGCAGCCAAGTTCAGAAACGGTTACCAGATCGGTATTGGCGGGAATTTCAGCACCGTCGGCGAGCTCGACGATGAAGCTGCCATAAGCCAGGCTGAACAGGTCGTCTGCCTCAACTTCGTCGGAAAGCTTTACACCTACGCCATTGCCAACGCTCATCTTGAACAGAGCCTCGGCAGCGCAGCCGTAACCCAAGGTTGCCGCAGCGGCGACCTTGCCTTCGCCGATAAGCGTTTCAACCAGGCTGAATGCGGCATTCATGCCGTCCGCTTCGGGAACCAGGGATTCCATATCGTAGAACGCAGGCGCGATACTGATGATGCGCGACCCGGCACGCTTGAACTCAGGGGAAACCACGCGGTCGATAGAGCCGGTGGAAACCGCAAAGCTGATGAGCGTAGGAGGCACGTGGATTTCGGTATCGCCCTCTTCGAAGCTGCCCGACATGGAGTCTTTGCCGCCGATGGCACCAATGCCCAAATCAACCTGAGCCATCAAAGCGCCCAAAACAGAAGCAGTGGGCTTGCCCCAACGCTCGGGGATGTCACGCAGGCGCTCGAAGTACTCCTGCAAGGAAAGATAAGCCGATTCGCGAGTGAAGCCCGTGGCAACCAGACGCGCTATGCTTTCCACAACAGCAAGGTAGGCACCCTTGAACTGGTTCTTCTCGGAAAGATACGGATTGAAGCCCCATGCCATAGCGCTTGCCGTGGTGGTCTCGCCATCGACGGGGAACTTGGCAACCATAGCCTGCGAAGGCGTGAGCTGGTGCTTGCCGCCGAAGGGCATGAGCACGGTAGCCGCACCGATAGTGGAGTCGAAGCGTTCGCCCAAGCCCTTGCTCGAGCAGATGTTCTGGTCGGTAACCAGCGAAGTCATGCGCTCTTCAAGCGTGGAACCTTCCCATGCGGGAGCATACGACTCGCCCGCCTGAACGTGAACGTCCTGATATTTCGGAGCACCGTTGGTGTCGAGGAAAGCACGGCTGATGTCAACGATAGCCTCGCCGTTCCATTCCATGCGCAGGCGCTTTTCTTCGGTTACCGTAGCGACAACCGTTGCCTCGAGATTTTCCTCGTGCGCATAGCCAATGAATTCTTCGACATCTTCTGCGGCAAGAGCACACGACATGCGCTCCTGGCTTTCGGAGATTGCGAGCTCAGTGCCGTCCAAGCCTTCGTACTTCTTAGGAACAGCGTTCAGGTCGATGAGCAGACCATCGCACAGCTCGCCGATGGAAACGGAAACGCCGCCAGCGCCGAAGTCGTTGCATCGTTTGATAAGACGGCATGCCTCACCGCGACGGAACAAGCGCTGGATCTTGCGCTCTACCGGGGCATTGCCCTTCTG
>ERZ1026868.50-NODE-50-length-99248-cov-119.460799_pt1 | contig 99248 bp, 120 predicted proteins | sample MGYA00380164_ERZ1026868 | MGnify/ENA primary metagenome ERZ1026868 (study PRJEB33269, sample SAMEA4719800) | human gut metagenome | biome: human-associated habitat; feature: organic feature; material: feces | place: Cameroon | collected 2013-10 ...
TTGCCGCCGTGCCCTTTGCGCCTTCCTGGTGCCTCAATGCTGCCAGGTGTGGAGTGTTGCACCGTTGCGCCGTTCCTGGTGCCTCGATGCTGCCAGGTGTGGAGTGTTTCACCGTTGCGCCGTTCCTGGTGCGCCTCAATGGTGCCCACTTTGTTACGTTATACATATTATAGTATATCACAGATTTTAGAGATTTTGTAGCGGTGCCCCCACTCCTGGCAGCTCGTTATAGACTTTATAGCATATCACAGAGATCAGGGAATTGTAAACAAATGTAAATAATACCTATTACAAATACATATAATTGTGTATAAACGTTAAAAATAAATGTATTTGATAACTTTTTAATTTAGATATTTGGCTATTTCAAATGTATATAGTAATTTTGCAAACGAAAATAAGAAACAAATAACAATTTAGATCTGGCGGCAACAGCAATTCGGCAACATTATTATGTATGCACCATCTATCATTTACAAATCTGTTATTGCAGAGTCTGAAGGATATAACGCACAGTGGGACGAAGTGTATAAGATAGCCGAAAATTTGGCAAAAAGCAAAGGATTAAAAGACTACCAAATTCACTTATATAAAGGATATGGTAGTAACTGGACCATCGATATAGATTAAGAATAAATAATCATGGAGTTTTTTTTCTTCTCTATTATAAACCATATATAAAATCACTAATATTTAAAATACTTAAAGATTATGAGTACACCTAATTTTGCGTTAAAGAACGCTTCACGTTATTTTGTTTTCGGAATGCCTGTATATTACACACAGGAGGAATTTGACGAGCGCGAACTCGACCAGGACCTTTTAGGCACGTATGATGAATTGAACACGGAGGCTTATTATGAAGCCGACAAAGAGAATGTGGCTTGTGAGTTGAAGGCAAAGGGCTGGAACGATATAGAGGAATGCGACGGGGATCGCTATTACCCTACAACTCTATTTTCAGAAAAGACTAAAACTTTCTGGTTGGGCAGTACGTCAATAGATATTACTATACAGGCCGGTTGCACGTCCGGCTATTACGAGGCAGCTAATTTTGACTGGTTCGCGAAAGTGAAGGTTAGCGGCATGATAGACGGCTATATAGAGACGTTTGAGTATGAGCACGACGAGCTGGAGGCCGACGACGTGATCCGCGACAACTGGTACGACAATAAGGGGCTCAGCAAGATTCACGCCGCGCACATTATCCGCAAGATCGAGGCTATTATAGACGAGCTGAAAAACGAGGCTGAGCTGGCTTTCTCAATGTATTGCGACGAGGAAATGTATCGCGCCCATCTATGCTCCAATGGCGAGGCCGGCTATGGCAGAACGGACAAGCGCCTTTGGCAGGAAGTGGAAGAGCAGAAGAAGAAAATCGCATAAATTTATATCATCATGGCACAGAATATCACAATATCACGCACAACGGGCACACGTGCCCTTCTGACGGCCTTATTTGCCGTTATCGCGTTACTCGCCACTCGCATGGGCAAGAACGCCCTGGCAGCCCTGAAAACGGTCTGCCAGTGGCTCCAAACCAAGCACAGCTTTTATGGTCAGGACGGCGACCCCATCAAGTGCACCGGCTGGCAGTTCGTCGGCTACAACATCATTGCAGCTGTAGTGGCAATATTGCTCTGCATCGAGTATTAATAACGCCTTATTATAGGCAGATAAAAACATCACAAACTTTAAATATTTATAGATTATGGCTCAGATAGTATTATACAACGTTAGCAACGATGAAAAGTATTTCCCACAGCGTCGAGACATGTTTAATGAGGCGCGATGGAACGAGGCAAAGCGCCTCATGGCTCAGGTACTCAAACAGCACAGCAAGGAGGCAGCCCGCCGCTCGTCGCGCTTCCTTCAGGACAGGATGGTAGCCGGGGATTTTCCTGCACCGGCTGGAGGCTATCACAACGGCATCACATGTATAGCCAATAGCGGCGAACACAGCCAGCAGCGGGGCGAGTTTACGGTGTACGATATTATAGGCAGCTCGTATATTTACGAGGCACCTACAGGCGATCTGTGTATTGCCAACATTCCGGAGGAAGGAGAAACGGAATACTACCGTATAGCCGTATTGTCTTACTAATCATCATTCACGGGGCTGCATCTGGCAGCAGGGCAGCCCTATTATAGAACATATAAAAAATTGAGAATATTATGTATCAGATATTTGTTGAAGCGAAAAATCTTATTTGCAACGATGGCGAGGTGTGGCTGTGGAAGTCTGAAAGCCTGGATGGCGTGTGCCACTTTGCCACAAAGGAGGATGCGCAGAGGTATATAGATTTGTATCACCAGTTTCGCCGTGAGAATGGATGGAAAGAGGAGTCCTACAGTATCGGTACGGAGGCGGACTTTATGGCGGCTGCAAAAAAACATGAAGCCGACAAGAAGGCCAACGAAGTGAAGGCGTATTGCAAGCACGCGGACGCATTGATAGAGCGCCGAAAACTTGAAATCAAGGCCCTGGACGGACTTATTCAGGTGTGCCGAAAGTTTGATGGCAAGGTACTAAACAAACGTTTCCATGATGCCGTGAAGGAGGCAACAGGTCTCTATAGCTCGTTCACTCAATATAGCTTCGAGCTTGAAAGTTACAGCCGTAACTGTTCTGAAGAGTATCGACCATACGTGATTATATGTGCGGACTGGAGCCACGGGAAAAAAACATCAGATCGGCTTTTACAGTGGCAGTGGAATACTGGTGAACGCCTGGAAGCCGAAAAGGCGGTTGCTGTTATAGAACAGTATAAAAATGATCGTTTGGCGGTTATTGAGAATCTGAAGGCATCCAAAAAGAAGTATGCAGCCTATCTGCGCCTGGCACGAAAAGCGGAGGCGATCATGAAGGAGATGGAAGGCTACGATCGCACTATCTGCGAGTTTGCAAAAACTCACGCATTGAGTCAGTATAACGTTCTTTCTATTTTCTGGAAAAGCTATTAAATCATCATTCACGGGGCTGCACCTGGCAGTAGGGCAGCCTTATTATAGAACACATCAAATTTTGAGAAAATCATGGATAAAAAGAAGTATATCGACGTATTGACCGAACAGGCCGACAAGCATAGCAGACCGCAGGAACTGGCTCTGAGCGACTTTTGCGACTACCTTATAGAGTTCTTCAGCATTGACGCTTTTAAGGCTGGCACTGTTGAATATAGCCAGCACATTGTGAGTTGCACAGAGCAGAATCCTGAGTTTGCCGTTCTCGCCCTCCAGTGGCTGGGCGATGTGGCAACAGCGATGAATCGTGGCGAGTGGCTGGACGTGTTCGGCATCCTGTATGAAGAAATGTATTTGAGCCGTGGCAAGGCATCGAAAACGGGGCAGTTCTTCACGCCTCAGAGTATTTCGGACCTCATGGCACGGATTAGCACACTGGGAGCCGGGGATCATGGCAAGGTGAACGACTGCGCAGCAGGTAGCGGACGTTTGCTCCTGGCTCACTACATGGAGAAGAGCAAGCTGGATCATTCAGCGGGCCGCCGCTTCGAGTATGTGGCACAAGACAGCGATCCTATTGCCTGCAAGATGTGCGCTCTGAACCTCATGGCACATGGCATGTATGGCCGTGTGGAGTGTCGAGACACATTGCGCATGAATGATCCGACCGTGGTGTACGTTATCAACGAAGTGAAATATCCGTTTAATACGCCTTATTATAGCGTGAGAAAAATATTAGCGAAGGAGGAGAAATAAGGTATCACTTTTGCTTTTGCCCCTATTATAGACAAATAAAAATATTACAATTATGGAGAAGATTTTTGCAAATGAAACTATAGGTATATTGCAGAGTTTCGCAGGCTTTTACGACTCCATCTGGAGTCCTGACGACACAATATATTATGAGTGTGAGGAAGAAGGGATAGAGGAAGACGTAGACTTCACTTTTGACTATAAACAATACCGGCAGGACGTATGCAAGGCATATACCGAGGCGTGGAAATCATGGATGCAGGAATTTATCAGCGATGATATAGAGCTGGAGTTCTTAGAGGTAGTCAGTCCACGATACTACAATTACGAAAATGATTCTTGTCGCGTAAAAATTCGCTTGACACAGGCTGCGGAGTATGCTATTATAGCAAAGATAGGAAAACACCGCAATCAGTTGGCCAAGTGGATAAAGGAGAACCACACAAGCTGTGATGGCTTCAGTTCCAATCTATCCAACGACATCGACCAGTGGCCACGCCGCCTGTTCGATGATAACGAAACTTTCCAGCCTGCCTATCTTTTCTGTATGCTATATTATATAGTAAAGGCTGAATATATGTCTGTCGGAGGTAACGAAGATTTAGAATGTGATGTGTACGACTCTATATGTAGAGATATTTCTGTTACTTCGTACATGAAGGACATCAAAAAAGTCGCTTAATGATATGAAAACATCAAAAACAATTCATTCCTTCCTGCTTAGTGAGCAGGAAGGGCAGACGCTCCTCACGGCTCAGGAACGTCCCTGGAGCGTGTTGCAGGTGATACCCACCACTCCGGCAGACTTCGACCGCACGGTGGCAGCTCTCAAGCAGCGAGGCATGGTAGCTCATCACGATACCGACCGTACATTCTGCATCATCCACCTGGCAAGCGGAGACCATAACGGGAAGCACCCCCAACGTCACATTGCCATCACTCAGGACAACTACAAGCAGATAATAGAGGAGCTGAAGGACACGATGGCGCAGGCGGCGGTGTGGTACGAGACAAATATCAAAAATCTATAAAATATTAAAGTTATGAGAATCCCCAAAGATATACCCAGCGAATTGAAGCGTTTGATCAATGCTATTGTGAAGCGTTCAGGCGATTGCGAAAGTTGGCTTAATGGATATAATAGAGCACCATGGAACTTCACCTGGTATGGTTTCCGAATGATTTGCGAACCGTTGTTCTGCAGCTATGGCCGCATAGGTTACGGCATCAATTATAGAGAATACGAAATCCATGTAGACAATGACTTGTCACGGATTACAATTCTTGACGAATAGAATATCATAATCTAAGTATTTTTGTTTTTAGCTGCTGGCGGTCCGTGAGGATAGCGAGCAGCGCACCGCCCACCACGGAAGGCGTGGTACCAGGTTCGATTCCTGGATGGGCGGCAAGCATCATCTGAGTATTTTTGTGTGTTAGGCTGCTGGCAGTCCGTGAGGATAGCGAGCAGCGCACCACTCCCCACGGTTGGCATGTGAGGGTTCGACACCCGAAGGAGTGACAAGGAGATACAGCAGACGACACGAAAGACGGAGAAAAAATCGCGAAATCTGGTATAAAAAGGCAGAAAATAAAAAAAATGACGCATTAAAGTACATTTTCTGCGTCATTTATTTGGTAGTTTCAGAAATTATCACTATCTTTGCATCAGAAAAATAAAGAAAACAATATTAATCATTTAAAACAGGGCGGCAACCTATAAGCGGCAGAAAATTATGAAGGCTTACAACAAAGCACAGTTCATCGAGAATTTTGGCAACAAGAAGGCATCTATAGCATTCGTTAAGTCTTATGGCGCTGGCCGTGTTGGAAACATTACAGACGTTGAGGACATCTGGAGACTTATAGAAATGTTATCTGACGAAGCAGTATTCGACGTTTGCTCTTTTTCGGCAGGTCTCTCTAACGATAAGTTATTGCAGAAAACCTTTAAAAAGGACGTGTTCGGATTTTATGGAGAAAAGAGTCTTTATGATTATCGTAGACTCGAAGATAATGGCGGCGATATGTATGTTGTGCTTATTCGCGACTTCTGTAGCCTTAGAGGTAGTATCGTTGCAAGTCAATTTCCTTATGAGGTGACGGCGGAAATGATACGCCGTGCTTTGGGTAAGTCATGCTGCGAGATGCTTGACCTCCGCGAAAAGCAAGTGCGTGGCATCATTCAGCGCGTAGAGACTCCTTATTATAAGGGACGCGCGGATTTCGCCACACGTAAGGAGGCTAAGGAAGTTGTTGCCCAGAAAGTAAAGGAATATCAGTCTTACATTCGTGGCGTTCTGAGCAGATGCAAGGAGATTGACACGAAGGGTCTATCGCTTGAAGAAGGCGTGAAAGTGTGGCTTAAGTATCAGAAGCAACTGAAGAAGGAACAGGAGAAGGAGTTGAAGGCGAGAGTAAAAGCCGAGGAAAAGGCTCGCAAGGCGTATGTGGCAGAACAGAATCGTGTTGGCTTGTGCATTGATGGTTATATTTCTGTTTTTGAATTTATCATGTCGAATTTGCGCACGGGCGAACATATATGGAGTTTTTGTGGTCATATTGCTGATGAGAATAGTATTGTCTGCGACGAGGAACGAGATTTTGATGGCTATTCTCGAAGTTACAAATTCGCAATGATCCGACGTTCCTTTACCCTGAACATCAAAAAGGGTTTCAGAGTGTGTGTAGCAGGAGGACTCATTACCTTCTATAAGGGCGAGTTCAACCGCCAAGGAATGAAGGTGGAATGGATAGAGCAGGGCCGCTCTATAGCCGACATCACTAAACACACAGGCTACCTGGTAAGAGGTGAACACATCGAGGCAAAGAGTCTGCGTGAGGCTGTCCGCATCAACGAGGAGCACCGGGCCATGAAGCTGGCTCGCATATTGAGCAAGCGCAAGAGAGCCGAGAGACGCGAGGAAGAGAAACAGAACGGCAGCCTGACGATCACCTTTGCCGACTCGCTGAATGCTGGCAACTGTCGCCCTGGTACTCAGGAGTTCAAGCACAAGTACGAGGAAGCCATAGGCCATAAGGCTACATCTATCTCAATAGCAGACCTCCGTAAGTACGCCAAGCAGTTCGGTGTTGAATATTATGCAGAGCAGGCCATCGAGTATGCACTTAATCATTAAGCCTTGCAGCCTCTTTATGGAGGCTGTGGGTAATCACAAAAAATAACATAAACCATTCTGCCCTACCGCATCACGGCAAGCGGGAATCTTATGGAGAATATATTAGAGAAAATCGTAAAAGCAAATGGCAATATAGAGTTGAACGAATTAAGTTGGAAGCAGCTCATTGCTCTTATGAACATCTGGAACACCGACTATGCAAAGAAGGAGAATAAATCATTCTCCGAAATGGTGAAGAGGTGCTACAAGCCTCGCCTATGGAATGAGAACGCAAACATCATCTATCTACATAAAGACAACCTGAGAACAACCTTTGTCCCTCATGCTTGTTATTATCTTGACGAAGCAGAAGAAAACGAGATGTTTGATTTGCTCAAAAAACAATTAAAATAAAGAGCAACATCTTTGTTATAGTAAGGTTTTTAGTTACAAGTTTTCAGCCCTCGACAGCACGGTTAAGTCATAAGATATGCTTGGAATAGATGAGATAGCAGGTTTTAATGAATTGAAAAGCGTAAACAGTTCGCCTGATAAAACGGAATACAAGAAGTTTGGTGAAGACCTTTTCGATAGCGAGATATTAGAAGATCGTTTATATTATTATCTGTGGTCGTCTTTTAAATACGACGGCGAGGTGTCAAAGTGGTACAAGAATCACGAGGACGAAGCATGGTATGATTTGCGCGAGGACGAGGAAGGGATTCTTTATATTGGTGTTGGCGATAATGATGGTCTAAAGTTTATAGGATATATTGATCATGTTACTGTTGATTATGATGGTTTTGAAATCAATATCTATGGAGGCTGGAGTAAAGACAATTATATCTTTGGCTTCTTTTTAGATCCTGACGGAGGTATGCTTAGAGCCTCTGAGGATGAACGCGGATCCGACTTCTATGATGATTTAGAAAGCGATATAGTCTATTATCCCAAAAAGGATTATACTCTAAAATCTGCTATTGATGACCTTGTGAGCAACAGCGACAAATATCAGAATACTTGTGAGGAGGAAGACGAGGAGGAATAAAAAAGCCCGACCTAAGCCGGGCTACGCGAGCCATCTGGCTCGAATCTACGATAGTAGAAATTTGCTCTTTGTGAGCGTTTAAATCCACAGGCTGAAGCCTGACTGTCAACGGAAGTTGTTGTTTTCTTTCTATTCCATAAAGGTACGATTAAAAAAGCCTCCGAAGACAGTTGCAAATATAAGAAATAAAACAATACGGACAAAGAAATTGGCTGTATTATTAACAAATATTTAGAATATATGAAAAAATCACCATTAAAGGAACAGATAAAAGATGCTGCTACGAAAGTGTGCAAGGCGTTGAACGCTCTGCAAGATATTGAGAGACAGTTTGACGATAATCTGGTAGACAAGAACGGTAAGGACTTGGAAGCCGAATACTACGCTTTGCGCAATGCTATTGCATCGGTGAAGTCGGCATACGAGGACATCAAGGACGTTTAAATGTCTAATCATCAACAGAGGAAACAAAGAACACTGATGTGGAACTTGTGGTTTAAATTGATATTGTCATGGCAGAACAGATTAGAGTATGGAAGTCGAAGAACCTACGCTCCACCTATATGCTTGTATATAGAGACGAGCTGACGGGGAGGATGCGTGTCACCCGGATGGACGGAAGCAAATGCACCAACGAAAAGTCGATAATAAAAGGGCATGAGAGTCATAGTGGTGGTCTTTGGGCAGCTTGCAGGGAAATGGGCAACGATGTTGCTGAGATACGCGCTGCCGTGGATCGTGAGATAGCCGAGGAGACTGCGCAGCGAGAGCGTGAGGAGTTTCGCCTGAAAGCGGAAGCCGAAGCTAAAGCGAAGGCTTTACAGAAGGCTCAGGAGATTAGGGCTGCGCTTGTCGGCACGAAGGACAGTGTATGTGTCAAGCCTATTGAGGTGTTGCAGCGGTACGACCTCTTAGAGGAGCATCTGGAACAGCTGAAGCCTGGTGAGTATGCCGTTTGCGTCAACTATAAGAAGAAGGGCACGGTGGATCTGCGCACGAAAGCACGAACGACCGACCATCTGAAGGTGTTGGCAAAGGTGACGAAGGAGGAGAGGAATAGTAAAGCCGCTTTACATCGTTTTGCCGTGAAGGTGCGCGAGGCGTATCAGTCGGGCATTGTCATCATCGGCAAAACTCACGCCATTCAGGGCTTCGGCAAGCGTATTGTGGCCGCTGCTCCCTGTATCAAGGAGAGCCTGAACACTTATTACTCATCATCTGCGCCACGTCAGTACTACGACAAGAATACGCTTGTGTATATGAAGTTGGAGCAGATAGAGAAGAACGACAACTAATTGATTTATTATAGACAATATGGAAAAAGACCAAATTATTTACGACAAGCGTAAGGCCATGGGCGAGAGCATCCGCGCGATGCGCACCGCTCAGGGTTGGGAACAGGAGCAGCTCGCCCAGATTGCGGGCATCTCTATCTCCAACATTCGCAGCGTGGAAGCCGGCAAGTATGCCGTGAATATCGACGTACTTAACAAGATTGCGAGAGCGTTAGGCGCGGAGCTGAGAATGGTAGAAAAGGACTTTTAAAGGTAAAAAGGTAAAAAGGCGATTTAAAGGTAAAAAAGTAAAAAAGTAAAAAGGTAAAAAGAGCCTTCTTGCTGATTTCTAAGACAAAAAGTAAAACGAAAGAATATGGCAAAAGAAAGATTTACGTTGACATCGGGCAAGGATCTGATGTGGACCTGACGAGGGCCGAGGAGGAGAACCTGAAAGGCGTGTTGTCGGAGCTGACGGACACAGAGGCCTGGGAGGTGTTCAAGATGCTGCACGTCTACTGGAACTATCGAACGGAAGACACAGATATGTTCCAATGGGCTTTGGATGTGACCTGGTGGCCTGCATGGTTGCCAACGGAGCTGAAAGAGTCAGAGACCGCAGATGATGATATTATAGACGAAAAATAAAACGAGGGAAATATGGAAATAATCAAGAGTGGACCGTCGAAGGCAGGCAGACCTGCCATCGGTGGCAATAGAAGACAGTACGTAGTGACCGACGATGTGCATGAGTGGATCATGGCACACGGTGGTGGAAAATACATCACGGACACAATCCATGCTATTATGGCAGTGTCACAAGAATAACAATAACAACATACTTTTAATTTAGAAACACATTATAGCAATATGAAAAGAATAGAGAATTTTGACGATTATCGTGCGCTGGTGGACGAGGTGAAGATGCACGACTATAGATATTTCGGGCTGAACCGCCCGACCATCAGCGACGAGGAATACGACGCGATGTACTTTGCCCTGCAGGAGTACGAAGAGCAGCATCCCAACGAGGTATTGCCTGACTCTCCTACTCAGCAGTGCTACAGCGAGAACGGCAACGGCAAGCGTACCGTGGCACGTCGCACGGCTTGCCTCTCGATGAAGAAGTTGCATGATGCCAAGGCGGTGGTGAAATATCTGAGAGCACAGCAGAGAGCTGCCAACATCAGCTCTAAAGGCACGGAGGTGGCTGTAGAGTGGAAGTTTGACGGCGAGACCGTGAGCCTTGTTTATCGTCAGGGAGTGTTGGCAGAAGCCACCTACGGACACGGTAAAGAGCTGTTCGGTATCGACTGCCTGGAGCACATGAAGCACGTTAAGGGCGTACCTCACGTTGTGGCAAATTTTTGTCTGTATGACCGCGTGGAGGTAAGAGGCGAGGTTATTATCACGCTTGAGGAGTTTGCTCGTTATAGCAAGGCTGGCAAATCACCTCGTTCTACGAGCAACGGCATCATGGCTAAGAAGGTGGCTGTGGCTGATGAATGCAAGCGATTGGAGTTTCATCCCTTCCGTCTTATTATGGACAGCGTTGAAAAAAGACACGCTACTGCTATGCAAGCTCTTGAGTGTAATGGTTTTAAGACTTCGGGCTTTGTGTCGGCTCTCAATCTTGAAAAGTCAGATGCCGAGCTGGAGCAGGACATCGAGAACATCGTGTGTGCTGCCGAGGTGGACCGCGAGGCGTTGCCATACCCTACCGATGGACTTGTATTTAAGTTTGACAACTACGACTATTACGACCGCATCGGACAGACCGACCATGACGCAAAGTATAACTGCGCGTTTAAGTTCCGTCCCGTATTCAAGGCCGTAACCACATATCGCGGACACCATACCACTATAGGCGAAAAGACTGGCAAGGTGACGTATGTAGCCGACTTTGACGAGGTAGAGATGAACGGACACCTTTTCGCCCATGCCAACTGTGGAAGCGAGAAGACCTTCAACCAGAAGGCCCTTGTGCCGGGCTGCAAGATAGAGGTCAGCTTGCACGGCGATGTGATTGTTTGCGTTGATGGTAAGGTGGAGGATCCTCTTGTTATTGATGAAGAACCTCTTGTTATAGACGAATCGGGAATTGTTCATCATCCGGAGCCTCACGTTATAGAGCAGGAGATTAATCAGAGTCAGGAGCCTATACCTCAGCCGAAGCCGAAGCGCAAGCGTTACTATCCGCAGGTAGGCGAGTCGACGCTGCGAGAAAATGAAGAATCGGCATCTGCAGCAGAGCAGGAGAGGTCTTCTTGTGGCATCAAAAAGGCGTTGACCTATATGTTCGCAGCCTTGGCTATCGTATCAACGGGTGTTGTCCTCTTCTCCATGATCGGTGCTGCTGTTTTCTTCTTGCCATTGTTGGCAGGAGCCTTCAAACAATAAACATTAAAACAAAAAGAAAAATGAAAAAGAAACTATTTGACATTGTTATTTCGGTTGAAACCGACGGTAAGACTGTGACAGCAGACGTTTGTTGCCAGAAGGACGGGAAGAACTTCACCCAGGATGCACTCGAAGGCGAGAACCTTCGACTGGCATGTGAGAGTCTGAGGCACGTGATGGGATTGTTTGCGAGACGCTTTTTCTACGAAATGAAGGAAAAGGGAGTTATATCCGAAGAGGAGTATAACGAGATCGTAAACGGAAAATAATCAATATTTTTAATATTTAGAGAATTATGGCAGAAACAGAGAAATTTTCAAAGAGTCAGATTGAAACATTGAAGCATATCCAGAAGAAGGGATTTGCAGGTTATCATCGACGTGTGGACGGAACGGCAGCGCGTCCGGAACTGGAGGAACTCGTAGAAGCAGGGTATCTTGAGACGTGGTTTCAGAGCATGTTCGGTGAGGATGTGTATAAGTTGACGGAGAAGGGCGAAAACCTGGTAAGATCGCTTGTAGGGTAATACTTGATTGAAGAAGAAGACTAAATTATTTTATAAACTAAAACCTAAGAGATTATGAAAAAGAAATTATTTGCTTGTTGCACCATGGCCATGGCCGCAGCCATGCTGGTACCTATCATGACATCATGTGAGAGTTTTAATCTTCAGGACGAGCAACAACAGGAGCAGCCTACTGGTAAGGCTCGCGTAAAACTGCTGTTCGTCAGTGCCTCACAGCCTGCAGCCTCTGCTAAGGCGGCCGCAGTTCCTGTGTTCGATGCAGCTACGCGAGCCTCCCTTGTCGCCAACGGCAAGCAGCTTACCGACCTCTATATCTTGGACTACAACAAGACAACAGGTAAGTTGCTGCAGGTCCTCCATCAGACGAGCACGGCAGCCGACTTCGCAGAGCCTGAGCTCACCCTTGACTATGGTGAGCATACCCTCAAGGTGATAGCAACTCGCAGCACCGCCCCTACCCTCCTCGACGCAACCAGCACACCCTTTGCACTTACTGACAACCTGCTGACGCCTGTATCATCCACCACGGAGCCCGTCGTCTGGACGAGCGACAAAACCTCAGACAGCTTCGGCGCAGTGAAGGACATAACGGTTGCCGTGGGTCAGAACGAGGTGGCCGTCATCTCCCTGGAACGATTGGTGGCGTAGATGGTGATCAACAGCACCGACGTGTTCCCAGACGATTGCAGCACCATCGATGCCATATTCAACGAATACCGCACTATCAACTGGCAGACCTTGGATGTTATGGACTATGTGAAAAATCAGCGCAGTTCTGATGTTTCCTCTCTTGCCGGTACTGTAGGCACCACCATCGCCTACTTCGTGCTTTGTCCAAAAGATGGCTACTCAGCCGACATCACCTTCACGATGAACCGCAAGAACACCCCCACGCCCTATGCAACTATCACGGTACCTAACGTCAGCCTGGAGCGCAACAAGATAACGACTATTACAGGTTCATTTTACAATCACAGCGCCTCCCTCTCACTTTCCATCAAGGATGAGTGGCAGCAGGAAGGTAATGATATTAACATATAACTCTCTCTTTACAGGATAAGAGGATAAGGACAAAAGTATAAAAGTACTTTAATACATTAGTACTTTAATACTTTTACGCTTTTCTATTTTTACACATTCGCACTTCCATATCTTTGCACCTTTGTACTTACATATATTCGTATGCACGTAGGTACGTATGTTCGTATTTATATAGGTTCATACGTTTGTTCGGGCATAGGTATGCACATTCGTATGTTGGTACGTGGGTTCGTATGCTGATACGTATCTACGTTCATATTTTCATTCGTTCATAGATACGAACCTATAAAAATACTTAATATTTAAAATATAAAACGGAAAATAGTTGGTAGTTATATTTTTTAGTTGTATCTTTGCACGTATGAAAAATCATAGGTACGTATGTAGGTACGTAGATACGTAGGTTCGTACTTTAGTACTAATGTACTTATGTACTTCGGTGTATTTAGTTACACATTATAGCATTATCGAATAGATTATTCATTTAAAATAAAAGATTATGGCAGAAACAAGATTGAAAGAAATACTCGCCTTCGTGAATCATAAAGGTGGAGTAGGCAAGACCACAACGGTACAGAGTTTAGCAACAGGGCTGCGTCGCTTCGGTAAAGGGTACTTCGGAAAGGGTGCAGACGGAAAGGAGCGAAAGCCACGTATCTTACTCGTAGACCTCGACCCACAGGTCAGTCTGTCTTTTCTTTTCGGTTGGGACCAGGTGAACAGCGACAATAAGCCTACCACCTACGATGCTCTTATCAACCAGACCTCCCTGCCCGTATATAAGATGCAGGAAGGTATCTACCTCGCTCCGGCCTCACAGAAGATGGTCAGCATCGAGCCCTTCCTTAACCAGATGGCGGTGCCTCGCAAGGCCTTGCGCAAAATTCTGCTGAAGCCCTTACAGGAGATGCAGGGCGCAGAACTCGCAGACGAGGGCGTAAGCAGCATCCTGGATGCCTTCGACTACGTATTGATAGACTGCCCTCCAGCCATGTCGCTGCTTACCTATAATGCGCTGGCGGCGGCATCGAGTGTCGTTATCCCCGTCCAGTTGGAAGTGTTGGCCACAAAGGGTATTGCAGAAATCACCAATACCGTGATAGAGACCAGGGAAGACCTGAATGAGGACCTGGATATTCGTGGACTGTTGGAGGTGATGAGTAATGACCAGACCAAGGCGACGCGTCAATTCAAAGAATATCTGAGCAAGAAGTTCGATGACTACGTGTTCGATTCATATACCCGCAGAGATACCAAGATGGTGGAAGCTCAGGCGATGGGTACCGACATTTTTTCTTATGCACCTTACTGCAGGGTAGGGCAGGACTATGAGCGATTTACGAAAGAAATCTTAGAGAGTATGCCTCAGTAGGCAGCTCATGTTATATTTCATACAAATAATTGAGGACTTTTAATCAATAGAATATTATGGCAAGAGAAGTAAAAAAAATCAATTTGCATGAATCAGAAGCAATGGATAAAATAGAAAATATATACGAGAAAGGACAGACCACGCAACAGCCGAAAGTTGAAGCGCAACAGCCTGTTCCTACACAACAGCCATTATCCATGCAACCTTTAAAGACTGAGAAAAGTGTAAAGGTAACAATCCCTATGGATTATTATTTTCGCTTGGCTCGTCTAAAGGAATGTACGGGTAAGACGCTTCAGGAACTGGCTGCCCAGGGAGTGATAGAGTTTATCGACAGATATTCTCAAGGCTAAGGTAAAAAGACTCATAATGTTTTTTACCTAAAGGTGTGCGAAGTCACTACAAAAGTGTGCTGTTTTTGGCTTGTAACACCTACGGATTTGTTTACCAATACCTACGGATTTGTTTACTTAAACCTACGGATTTGTTTACCAACTCCTACGTTTTTGTTTACCTCGCCGTAGATAACTAACTGATAATCAATGCGTCTAAAACCTCTTAATATAATATAACATAAGATATAGATTTATCGTTTTTCAAAAGGAATAAAATAATAGTTTATATTATATTATATTAAGGAGATAGGGAGGGGTTGAAAATCAACGAGTTAGAGCATACAAAGTAAACAAAAACGTAGGAGTTGGTAAACAAAAACGTAGGTTTTGGTACATAAAAAAGTAGGTTTAAGTAAATAAAAACGTAGGTATGGCAAAGAAATCGAAAAAAGAAGATAAAGAGGGCAAACTTCAAATAGCCTTGAACGAACTGCGCTGGATAAACACGCCTGTCAACTATACATCATACGCTAAAAGCTATTCCCTCATACAACAGGATGTGATGTTGTTGGTTAGCGGACGGTTGCAAGATCATTTTGCCAAGTTCTTGAATGAGCACCGCTATTTAAATAAGGAACGTCCAAATGGAGGCATTACGAAAGAAGACTTGTTGAAGATGGGACCGATACGTTTGCGTCTGGCTGACTTCGGTATAGAAAGCAGTCATTATGACGAATCGGTGAAGGTGATCAATCAAATGAAGAAAATTGAGTTTCATCTGCCTCGTTTCGATCCAGAGACAGGACTTAGAAAAGGTGAGGACTACATGCCTATCTTCAGTAAGATATTTATTCCGAAGAACTTCACATCACGGGAAGGTGAAGATTTCAACTATTCGGGAGACAGTGAAACTAAGATTGACGAGGACGGACAGGAAGTGCGCAAGTTTCGCCGTGACGGATATATCGAGGTGACGATAAACATCGAGGTGGCAAAAGCCGTGTTTGACATGGCAGACGGATATTTCAATCATCTTGAACGTATAGCCTACTTCTGCAATTCGGCTTACACGTCACGTCTTTATCTCCTGTTGATGAAGTATGCGAGCAAAGGACAGATGCACCCTGCTATAGATTATCGCGAGTTGAAAGAAGCGTTGGGAATGTTTAAGGTAGACGTTGAGAAAAGCGATGATACGCAACCTGCAAAGGTGGTGACTACTGAGAAATATCAAAAGTTTTCTCAGTTCCGTAAACAGGTGTTGGATGTGGCGCGTGGCGACATGGAACGGCTGTGCGAGGAAAACAAAATTGAGATCATGCTCTCGTGCACCGACCCCAACAAGAAAGGTTATGAGCCGATTTATAGAGGCAGTGTGAAACGAGGCAATCCCGAAAAAATAAAGTTTCATATTAAGCGCACGCCTTTGGGTGTGGCGCGAGAATTGGAGCTGCATCGCGGTTCGTCGGAAAAGCGTTTATGCGCCAAGTTGATGTCGCTATATCCTACGCTCGACAGAGAACGGCTCAAGGCGTTTGTTGCCGATGTTCCCGAAGACCTTTGGAACGATTTCAAGGCGTATGCTTATAATGGCGTGCCGAAGGCAGTGGAGCAGCCACATAGATGGAGCGGCACGATGGAGGACTTCGTGTTCTACATTATGGAACAATGGATCAAACAGCATAGCGCAAAGCCGGAACCACGGCAGATGACGTTTGCCTTTGCCGAAGCCGAAGAGGTGAAACCAGGTGAAAAAGAATGGCAGATGTATTTGCGCTTGATTGACAAGCAGCTTGCTTCCGACTTGAGCAATGTCAGGTACTTGTCGTTTGATGATGGTGTAGTATGTCTGGGCGTGGAGAACAAGGCTCAAGTAGAAATGATAGAAGAACATTTTGCGGACGTTGCCGTTTTGACCCATGCACAGCAATGTGCCGTTAAGTCATTCGGCAAGAAAATATCCCTTAACTATAAGATTGTAAAACAATAAACATTCACACCGCTTACCCATTCCATAGGGTAGGCGGTGTTTTCGTATGTCCTGTTGATGTCAGCGGCTTTTTCTAACTTTGTAGGCGTAAATCAACAAGACGAATTATGGAAAAAATCAAATCAGCAATGTTATGGCTTCTGGCTGTAATCATGTTTGCGAGCTGCGCTTCCTCCCGTAAGGTGGAGAAGTGGAGCAGTGAGCAACGGCGCGATAGTGTCGTAGCCATCGTTAAGGACAGCGTGGTGAAGTCGGAGACTTCTATGGACAGTACGATCAGTGCTGCCTCCACCGAACAGTTCACTACTGGCTCCATGACCGACAAGGGAAGTAACGAGGAGACCTTCACTGAGCGAGTGACCGAGAGCACGGATGCCCAGGGCAATAAGACCACCACCACCGACCGAACCATACACCGTAAGGGCGACTATGAGCGCAATGCCACCTACGAGGCACGGCTGAAGCATCAGGAAGAAATCATCTCGCGGATGCAGCTTACAATAGACAGCCTGGTGTTGAGCAATAAGATGAATGTTGGCACCCACTGGGAGAAAAACGACAGCAACTATCTGGATAAAGAAAAAAATACCGCTATGGACAGTACTACTTCATGGTGGGGAAGATTCAAGATCCAGATGAGGGCCTTCGTTCTGGCATTTATGATGATTGTCGTTTGCGTATTGGTCGCCAAATATCGAAAGCAGACAAAGAAATAGTTTTCCTTATATATAATATAGTTATGGGCAGAAAGAAGAAAGACGATTTTATGGACAATAACGATCAGGCGGTGGTTACGCTTGATGATTTCGTGATTGAATCCAAGATAGAGGCGTTCTGTCGGACCTATAAGCCCCTGAGCGCTTGGACGGAGGACTGCGATGTGTTTAACGACTCGAAGTTGAGGACCTACTTCAAGGCAGTGGTATGCCCTTATGGCGACCCTCTTGTCCTTTATCTTCAGGAGTTGGCACTTCGTGGTTTCAGTATGAAAAACGACGAAAGCGGTGAGCCTGTTATCTATTGCCGAATGCGCAGAACTGGAGAAGAAGGAGATAATTTTTTTCGTTAAACAATAAAATATAAAAGTTATGAGTAGTAAAAACAGACCCCATTATTATTACAAGGTAGCAGCCGACAGCGAGGTAGGCAAGAAGCTGCAGGAGTTTATCGACGAATGTAAGGAAGCGCAGGAAAAGGCTCGTGCGTGGGCTGAAAGTGTTCATGCTGATGCTTACTACGAAACGTGCGATGGCTACGCTGGTGGCATTCTCTTTGTCGAGTTTAAAAATACTGTCAGTAAGGAAGGCTGGGAAAACGTAAGAGTACCAAGACCAGAAGGCTATCAGAGCACGCCATACTTTACTCCCATCAAAGGCAGCGACTTGGAGAAGGAGATGCAGGCGCTCCCCGTTGTAAGCGAGACAAAGCTTATCGACATCTTTGCCTTTAAGCCTGTTACGGCAAAGGACAAGGAAGGAAACGAGGTACCCGTTCCGTTCAGCTTTGGCGACACTACGCCGCCTCTCTTTTTGCATCACGGATTCTGGTACACAGATATTCCATACGAGAGTACGTCGCCCGATTGTATTCTTACGGGCGAGAAAGAGTTTTTCCGTCGTCGTATGGCTTTCATTAACGAACAAGATTATTCATAGGTTAATAGATTATTTTCCCCTAAGCGTAGGGGACGGTTATTTCTTTATTTTTAAGTTTACGGATTTTTTAAGTTACAATGCAGCCATCCGTCCGTGAGGATAGATGGCTGCTTCTTTGTTCATATCCGTGGGTGAAATGTTACTCACTCATGATGGATGTCGTCTGCGGCTATGCCCATCATCGTATTTCGTACCATAGCATTGCCGTTTGCTCTTACCTCAAGTAGCTGCTTGGTGAGTGCAGCAATCTCTTTTTGTTGGTCATTCATCAGTTTCTGTTGCTCATTGATGATTCCCAAAAGACGGTCAACCAAGTTTCTGTTGTAGTTTGCTTCTGTAACATCAGTGATGGGAGTGTTTTCGTCAGGAGTCTTCGATTCTACCACTTCAGCATCCGCTCTATGGTCTGTGACTGACGCGCAACCCGATGGCTCACAACTGATATTCTTCTTGAAGATGATGCCGGGAACGATAGATGTTTGCTGTTCTACGTCTATCGGGTTACGAAGAGAACGACTGCCGTGTGTCCGCTTCTCGCCGTTCTTGATATAGCCTTCAACAGGCTCAAAAGCGTCGCTGTCGAGTGGAATGACCTCACTTTCTGTCTCTATACCTTTAGGATCGTCGGCATATCCAAGATATTTTTCTTTGTCGACAATGAAAGCTGAGATAGGTACATGGAACGTGTTGCAAAAGCGAAGAATGCTGATGACAGGCATAGGACATTTTCTGTCCAGATACAGTCTTAAACTCTGGTTACTGGTAGACCCAATAGCCTGTAATATCTGCTTGCCATCTACCTTTTCGTTGGCTGACATCCATCTCTCAAGGAAGGAATAATTGTACTCGTACTTCATAATTGTTAAAATTATAATATTACACCTCGGCTATTCGCCGTTATTTATCTCAAAACACCTCGGATAAGTTAAATCTTGCAAATTAAAGAAAGAAAATACTCGAGATATATTATAGTTTCGGTTTTAATTCTTAAATTTGCAACAAATTTAATCAAAAGATTTCAAATGACAAAGGAAAATATAGAAAAAATCTCTATCCCAAGTACTGCGTTGGATGTAAAAGACATGACGCCCGATGAAAAGAAGCATTTATCGAGCTTCTTACTTGAGAAAGGATTTACCAGTCCAACCTTCTATCTGCGGTTCTTTCAGAAGGGCTTTTCTCTTTGGGAGATTATGGGAACAAGGGAGTGTAAACGCCAGTTCCTGGCTATCCCCGAAATAGCTGAAGTACTGAAGAGCCACGAGACTGCGCCTGATACTGACGGAGAAGGAAAATCTCTCTATGACATGGCTTGTAGCGACGAGCCTGGTGTTTTCTATGCCTGTCTGAAGAAGGAGAAAGGACTTTGCACTTGTTTCTTCCGATTTATGCAAGACAAAGGCATGTGCATGGGTGTTACCATCAAGCGCTTCAGTTCCGATGATTGGAAACCTTGGGAGCAGGAGGGCATCACCTCTTTACTGAGGGAGTATATGAGTAAGTAAGTAAGAAGATTTCTTATACCTTTATTATAATATATAGAGTTTTAATTGCAAATGATTGATATTACATTAGATTTTGAAACGTGTTCGTTGGCTCCCACTGCTGCAGTAATGAGTATTGCGGCAGTGGCATGGGATCGGAATGGTGTTCAGTCACCATTCTTTGGCGAGCATGACGGTAGATTGAGCTTCCCTGAGTTTACCGAACATGTAGACTTGAGAAGCGAGTTTCTGAATGGCTTTACCTTCGACCAGAGTACGGCAGACTGGTGGGCTCGTCAGAATGACGAAGCAAAGGCAGCCCTTCTTGACAACGACAGCGAGGATTGTCCCTGTCAGCCCATCGACGTGGTTGTAAAGGATCTCATGGACTGGATGGAGGACACCCGCACGAAACTTGACGAAGACGAGATTTATCTGTGGGCGCAGGGCACCGACTTTGACGTGGCGATACTGCGCAACATCTGTCACAAGATGGGGCTTCGCTTCGGCATTAAGCACACAAATTTTCGTGACCATCGTACTTACTATTTGGAGATGGCTCGTTGTTTCATCCCGGACGGAGAAGAGTTTACAACAGATAAAGCTTATGCGCTTACGGACGAAAGAGAGACCGACATGGTTCTCTACGGACTGAACAACGGGGCTACCCATTCTCCCATATATGATTGTAAGCGCAGCATTCTTTCCACATGGAAGATGATGGGAATGGTACGAAACAAGTTCAATTTTTGTCATACTCAAACAGAAATGTAGCCGTGGCAAAAATCATACGCAAGGATTATCTGTGGATGCCATACGTTCCCAACCGCAAGAACATATCCAAGGCCGGACGCCATTCCAAACACAACTTCCTGCATCGTCTCGCCTACACAGAGACGAAGAGAGGATTGGATGACGAGATACCCACCTTATTGTTCTATGCGCCGTTTGAGCTCCTGAAAGATGTATGTCAATACTTCTATCCCCTGATGGCGGGCAGAGTGAAAGACTTGCGCATCATGGAGAGTCATTCCTGTCGATGGAAGAACAGGAAGTGCTACATGAGAACGGAAGTGCAGATCATCGGACTTGACGAGCAGTTTATCTCGCTTACAGAGTTCACTCGCTTGCTTGTATATAAGTGCCAGGCGATATGCAACTGCACCGTCCGGCACTATCGGCTGGAAACATTTCTGAATTTATAAAAGCCATAAACACGTTTTTGCCATATCGTGTTCTATATATATAGGGATTTGTTTTTAGAGCGAGTCCCACTCACGGAAAGGCGCAGCGATGGAGAGTGTAGCAATACCTCTCTGATAAGCATACGGCAGCACAAAACGAGGTAGGTCTGAGAGAATGATCATAAAAACCTGCATCAAAAAGTGTTGTTCAACTCTGAAGTTTGGCGCTTCGCTGTTGCCTTTCCTTTTGAGAAGAAAAAAATATGAAAAGAAACGAAAGACCGACCTCAGCCATGGAAGCGGATAGCGGTAACAGCAATGTCCGCGGCTTCGCTCATATACTATTGTCGAAAGCTCTGGAGTAGAGTACGAAAGTACACTGCGACCTCGGAAATATGCGGAGTACAGTGGATTCTTGAAGATAGAAAGTATCTTTGATTCACTTACCTTCGTGTATGAGCCAAGACGATGGTTGTCTCTTAAAGTTTTGCCTGTCCGCTTCGGTCGGTTTTTTTTCTTTTAACTAATATATACTAACAACGAGATATGTTATTTCATCCTATCATCAACCAGCTTGCCAATCTCGACATGACTTTTCTCGTGAAGCCTGCCGAGAACCAGTGTATCGAGGGACAGACAGCTTGTTTCTGTCCCTTCTGCCAGAAGGAGGCAGCTAACGACGATGCAGGAAGCAAAGCGAAACAGACACCTCACCTTATTATTTATAAGGACGAGCGAGGTGGTCTCTATAATGGTGTAGGGGTGGATGATGACAGACAGGCAGAGCATGGTGCCGTGAGGTGGATGTGTACCAAGACCGGCAAACATGGATATGGAGCCCTGGAACTATATGCTGCCATGCGCAACCTGCCTATGCACGGAGCCAGTCTGCTCCGTCTTTGCCACGATCTTGTGGTAAGAGTGTACGGCGATGCTGAGAACGTGAGGGCGAAATATCCTATGCTCTTCTCCAAGATGGACTATCGTACCATTGCCGTGCAGAATATTGACACTTTTTCTTTTATCCCAAAGGTTGATTTTAATCCACAGGAACTGGCTGCTTTGGGCTGCGAGGTGACGATGGTAAAAGGCTTGCCTTCCTTCGGTTTCGGTCGGGATTTCAACACGAAGATGTTGAATGACGACTTCCGTATCTATGCGGTTGACCAAGTGACATTACCTAATGCCGTAAGAGATGGCAAGCAGGTAAGCGAGGTTATTTATGGCACGCCATGGAATCCCCTCTTTGTCTGTTTTGCTACTGATGTGATTGCGCCGCAGGGCTCTTGCGGTTGCCTTTTCCGTCCTGCCATGCAGCAGCCCCCCATCGTCTTTTCCACTACCGAAGAGCACTCCGTCAAAAAAGTAAGTCGGTGGCTGATGGGAGACAAGGTGTTCACTTACGCCATGGACCATCGTGACTCCAACACGACGGGCGTCCATGCTGCCATCAGTAAGTGGCAGCCCGATGAAGTCTATACCGAAAGCAAAAAGATATGGGTGGAGAATGAATTGAAGGATGGTACGCCCAAAGGTACTTTCCACCAGGAAGACGAAGAAATCCCCGCTGCCGCCGTCAAGGCGCAGAATATCATTTTCTGCCGGACTCCCGAGGATGCAATCAGCATCTATTATGCCATGCGTTCTCTTCGCAAGGATAAAGATGGCGACACTCATTTCCAGCAGAAATGCTGGTATCATGTAGCCTTCTCCGTAGGAAGAAGAAACTTCTGGTATATCGACCGCGGTCAGTGGCGACAGGAGAAACTGGACTTCAATGCTGTGCAGTACCAAAAGATGAAGCGCTTCGCCGAAAAAATCATCATGCTCTATCCCAACGACATCAGCAGCCAGCGCGACTGCGGTGCTATCGCCACCAAATACAGTGATCTTTGCTATGCGATGCTGCCTGATGCCTTCAGGGTGAGGTATAACCAGCGATGGCAGTGGCTCTATGGCTGTTCCCCTCGTAGTGTACGTGATTATATGTTGACGTTTCGCATGACCGATGCAGATAATTTCCGTTTCGATCATGACATTCGTTTGCCTCTTTATTCTAAATTGCGCGGTGCCAACAATACCGACCCCTTCGAGATAGAATATCCCTGTGACCCAAGAAGCGGTAAGCCCAAGCCACCGACCTGTAAGGTAAGTCCTACAAAGGTGTGGCTTTTTATGACCTCGTTGGGTTATTATCGAATGATAGACCCTGAGAGCACCGACCTCGTGGGACAATTCATACACCTTGACCGATGCTTCGTAGAGTATATCGACTCGAAGAGCATTATCCAAGCAGTGAAGACCAAACTCCTTGAGTTTATCGAGCAAAGTTGGCGATATAACGACGAAGAACAGCGCATGATGTCGGATGCAGCCAACCTTATCGACAAAAACTTCTCAGAGAAGTCGGCTGGAGGTCTGCAGTCTATGGTCATTGACTTCAACGAGTCCTTCAATGAGCGGATGGAATATTTCTTCTTCCGCAATGTGGCATTGAAAATCACGCCGGAGGCCATCACGCCTGTCAGTTACGACCATATCAACTTCTTCATCCCAGCTTTGGCAAAGAAGCCTTACGACTTCACGATGAGGGTGTTTCATCCGCCGTTCACCATCAGCGAGAGTCAGGAATATCTCGACCGCAAAAGTGCTATTGACCAAAAGGCGGTCATGCGCAATGAGGATGGATCGCCTGTTTTCAGCAACGAGGAGATCACGCAGATGCGCGTTGAGTTAAGCGAATGGGCGCAGACCTTCAGGTGGCAAGTTGACTGGCACGGTAAGCAGGAGAAAGAGCTATGGCCTGTATTGCGAGTCATACGTGGCTGTTCCAATACCTTATGGCGACTGGAGCAGGATGCCATACGCAACAAGAAAGAATTGGACTCCACCGCAGTGGCTACCATCAATTCTCATTTCGCCAACATGATTTCCTGCATTGGTCGTATCTGCTATCGCTCCTGGAAGGACATGCAGAGTGTTTGTCCTTACCTCTTGGAAGACCAGGTGGAAGACGAGAAAGAGGCGAGTGGCGGTTCAGGAAAATCGCTGTTGGTCAACACGTTTGTTGCTTCGGCGATCAATGTCCTGCGTGTCGACATGAAGAATTTTACGACTATCAATAATGCCCAGTTCAGCCTTTCCAACCTCCTGATATATCCAGGTAAGTATAGGTTGATACATTGGGAAGATAAGCCTGCTTCATTCCCAATGAAGTACTTCTACAACAAGGTTACAGCAGGAGCGATGATAGAGCGAAAGTTTGGTGACCCTGTGACACTCAAGTTGGAGGACTCACCTGTCAACGTGATTACCAGCAATTCGCAGTTGAGTGATGATGACTCGTCGACGATCGGACGTTTCCCCCTGGTGTCTTTATCCGACCGCTTCTGTCGTGCGAACCACATGCAGCATCAGTTGGCCCGATCACCACAGGAGGTTATGAAAAATCTCGCTACAGACCCCGAGCAGTTGAATGAATACGATCGCAACCAGGCGATATACATCTGTGCCTTGTCCGTGCAGTTTATCATGAAATATCATGAGTTCGTCATCGCACCGCAGAAGAACGTACAGCGCCGACTGATGGTAAGAGAGCTGACCGAGAACTCCGTGAAGTACTTTGAGTGGTTCTTTGCCCGGCAGGAGGTGTATGCTGCGCCTATCTGTACCGATGAGATGTTTAATGAGTTCATGCGTGACTGGGCGGATGCTTCCGAGGGAAAGAGCAAGGAGTATAGCCGTGCCACCTTTAAGAAGAAGATACGCAAGTACTGCAAGAACATGAATATCATTGTGAACCCCGAACATCTTTTGGTGAGTGAGGACAACAAACGGCATGGGTGCTTTAAACTCCGAGCTTGGGTAACGAAGGAATACTTCGTCGGCAAGGAGTGGGAGAACGACGATACCGTAGAGCCGAAATATATTCGTAAGGTGGAAACCAGCAAGCACGTATATTTCTTTTTCCGTTCAGGTAAAGACCATATACCCGACAATTATGATGACCTGAAAAGAATGGCGAAAGAGTACGTCGAAGGTCCCGACCCCCTGCCTTATCGTGATGACGATGGCAACATCGTTACACTCACCACCGAGGAGGAAGAGCGATGGAAAACTTTCGTTTCCCGTCGACAGGGCAGAAGGACGGGCAATCAGAACACTAACAATGGCAGTAACCTGGCGGAACAGGTTCCCAAGATGGAAGACAATGGTCTACCATTCTGACAGAGTTGAAAAGGACATTAATTTTTTAACAACATAAAACATTAAAATTATGGCAAGCTATAATGGTAATATTGATTTGCTATCGTTGAATGGCACACAGGTGCTTGTAGGTATCGATGCGAAAAATCCGCAAAGACCCTATATCTGTATTCCTTGTGACCTCAACGAGATTAGAGTGGAAGTGTCGAAGAATGACGCGAACAGACAAATGGCAAAGTTGAGAGTGAACATTTGGCCTTTCAACGAACAGTACAAGAACAAGGTGCGCCAGTCTGCTCAGGAGCGAGGCGACAGTAACGTGAGTGTCCCAACACACGAGATGCAACTGTCTTTCTCAGTAGACTACATCAAGGCTATCGCTAAAAACTTCCCTAAGTTGGTAGAACAGGTGAAAGAGGCCAACAAAGAGAAAGATCCCAACATCGTGAATGAAAATTTCAATGACGAGAACACTCATCTCTTTAAGGCGATCCGTGCCAGGATGAACAAGCGTATCGCACAATTATACCAGCCACAGTCGACAGGCAACAGCCAGCCTTATCCTACACAGGCTTATTCGGCAGTCAACGGTGCCAATACTTACGTACCACCAGCCGACGGCTCTTCCGATCCGTTTGTACCTGATGCGGATATGTCGCCCGACGATCTGCCATTCTAAAAGAGAATATTCATTTTTTCTAATCTTTAGTTGTTTGACGAGGCAGTCCGACTCTGTTTCTGCGAAGGATGCTTTTTCCTTCAGAATTGCAGAGCGGACTCCTCACTCTTTACTTAGTAAAAACATAAAACATTCAGTATATGAAATTACAGACTCCATCCGTGCTTCTGCTTCGCCAAGCCCTGCAGAAGGCAGCAAAGGGCATTGAGAGCAAGCCCTCCGTCGCCCTTCTTGCCGATGTCCTTCTGCGACAGAGCAAGAAGGACGGTAAATTCTTCTTCGTCACAGGCTCTGACGATACACAGCTCACCATCCCCGCGCCTCTCGACATCGTGGAGGGCAGCTTCTCTAAGCCCGTCGTATTGCCTATCGTCAGCATCACAAACCTGTTAAGCACTCTGCCTCCAGAATGTGTGCTAACCATGGACTTGTCGGAAGACGGAAGTCACATGATGAATATTGAGTATTGCACTCATAACGGCGACAACGTGAAGTCGGGCAACATCTCTCTGCCCTTCTTTGCCGGCGACGACTTCCCAGAAGCGAGAGAGCTCAATCAGGAGAAGACCCACATCTCTCTGCCTTCGTCTGTCTTTAAGTCAGTCATTTCAAAGGCAGGCAAGTTTGTTTTCAACGACGACCTCCGTCCTATCTTGAGTACCCTGTGCATCGATATAGCAGAGGACCGCAGCGAAGTGGTCTTTGTCGCTACCGACGGACGCATTCTTTTCAAGGTGACCCACAGCAACAACCCCGAGACTGGCGGTAGCAATTTCTATCGCAGTGGAGAACCTACACAGATATTGGTCTACTCCTCATTCTTCCGCACATTGTCTGTCTTTGATGACAGCGAACAGATAGACATCCAGACCGACGGAAAGGCTATCCTCTTCTCCGGCAACGATATAGAGTACATGTGCAAGGCCGTGGAGGGCAAATACCCCAACTATAAGTCTGTCATCCCGACCAATAACCCTTACTACGTGGTCGTTGACAAGAAGGAACTTATCTCTGTCGTCAAACGTGTGGCGCTCTTCAGTAGTGCAAGCTCCCATATCGTGGCATTGAAGAAGGACGGAATGTTCCTGAATGTCTGCGCAAGTGATATTGACTTCAGCAAGAAAGCGGAAGACCAGGTGCTGATAACGGACAGCAGATGCGACGACGGATTCACGATAGGTTTCAACTACCATAACCTGCTTGATACCGTAACGGCCATTCCTGACGATACCATCCGCATTCAGCTCGCCGACCCCAGCCGTGCTGGAGTACTGACAGCCGACACTCCAGCACCGACAACGTTGACGCTGTTGATGCCGATACTGCTTGAAGAATAACCCCTTTTAGAAAAAGAAGAAATGGACGACACATTGTTATTTATCCCTCCCTGCTGTGTGAACAAGATGTTGCCGAAGGCAATGAAGGAGGCTCCACGCAGGATGCTTTCTTTCTATACCCACGGCGACGTGACGGCAGAGAAGTTCTATCGAGCCATCAGCTATGAGATGATCAGTCGGCACGTCCTTGTACTGGCGATGCCGGTGGTCTCCAACGAGATGCTGGCATTCCTGGCGCAGTGCTTTGAGCGAGACTGGATTTCCCATCTCGTACTTTCTACAGGGCGCAACATAGACGACATGATGGATAAGTATCTGAAGGACTATAAGGACAAGATACTCTACACCTCTAACGGCGATGTGTCGTCGGTAGCGGCGCACATGGTATTATATAACAATGCCCGTGCGCTGATACTGCAGGGGCACATGACGGAACGACCCAGCGGAAGGTTGTCGGGCTATACACTCATGTTTTATCCTGACTACAGTCTTAGCATCAACGACCTCGACTGGGGCAATCCTATCAGGAACATTCTCTTCCCCGACGTGTTGCGACACCGACAGCGCGTACACAAGGACAAAAGGGAGGTGAACGAGGCAGAGCTGGCGGCTTTTCTGCGGGCAGACTTCCCTCCCTATAAGAATAAGGAGGACGAGGGCAGCTCGCACGACCATCACAATTTTGGAAATCTATAATGAAGGAATATGAATAAGACACCCCGACAATCATATACGGAGATACGTCGCTACACCGAGAAGTGGCGATGGATAGACCCACGCAGCGGGCGCGTAGTGACAGGCTACGTACATCCGCAGACAGCGAGAAAGGTGGAGCGTGTGCCGTTCTACATCAAGTTTCTCACCAAGACAGGCCATGTCGATGAAGGCAACTGCGTATGCCTGTCTGTTGACGTAAATCGTCATCAGCGCAAGGTGCAGTTTGTCGAAAGTGGCGAGGTGAGGGTAGTGAACGACATCCTGGTGCTTGAGATTGACGGCACGAGGTTTATCACCCACTAATCTTCTCGCCTTATCAATGAAATTATCTTATTATATTCATTTCTATATAATTTTTATATAATGTTCTTAGTACCATTTAGCGAAATGGTCCGTATTAGGTTTTTAAGAAATTATAATGTTACATTTCCTCCAGCTCTCTCGTGAGAAAGGGCTGGAGAGCAAACAGCGCAGCTTGTCTGTGCATCGTTGTTTTTTAAGAATTTCATACTTTCGCCTTTCGGTTCGTGAGAATAGAAGGGTTTTTATTTGAAACGTTTTAAAAATATTAGATATGAAAAATCCATTCAGAAAAAAAAGTAAGGGCAAAAGCATAAGCAAGAAAGCACGGCAGCGTGAGCTTCGCAACGTGGCTGCCTCCTTTGCCATTATCGACGAATTTAGTCGGCGCAATCTCATTTTCTGGCAAGTCAAGAACCGTATGCTTCTCATCGAGGAATCGTTGGCCATGGTGGAGTTAGGACTGGGCGCTGCCCTGTTTGAAGGCTTCCTGAAAAAAGTATGTGACTGGCAGAACTTTAAGTTAATCAGCGAGGCTTACGAGCAGAAGCGCATCGAGATAGAGGTTGCAGCCGCCCGTAAAGCCCAGGAGGAGAGGGGAGCGCCCCTGACGGATGCTGATGTATTGCGCATCCGACAACATGCTCGCAGCTCCATGGAGCAGATACCCTTAGAGCAACTGCCTAATCTGATACGAGAGTTTGACATTCTCATCATCCGTGCGTCTGCTACCACCGCCGACTCTGCCACCGAGGAGAACGGACAGCTCTTGGCTGTTGGTCATTACGACGGAGAGAAGTTGGAAATGGCTATGTATGATGATGTCAAGTCGTCGCTCGTGAGCAGCCACGGCAGCGACGAAGATTAGGACGCGTATGTTGAATTTCATCGTGTACTTGTTTTTTATCTATATGTTGTGTACTTTCGTCATTGCCTGTTTGCTCACACTGTTCGGCAAGCCCGAGCCAGGTGATGACGAGAAGAAGGACACAAGCAAGTCGCGGTTTAGCGATAATGACGACTTCTACCGAGAAGGGTAGTGATAAAGTTGTTCTTCCCTACACGCCCTTTAGGGCGTGCTGCTGATGGCTATTACGCCCCGTACTAAAACCACTTACAAAACAATTATCAACGGACTATTGTTAAAAATATCTTAAATATCACCGAAAAGTACAACAAAATACCCGAGATATTTTGTGATTACGACTTTATTTCTTAAATTTGCAACGAAATAAATAATAACATATCCGTGATATTACAATATGGTAAACAAAAACCATTACAACTTATCGCAGACTTTATTGTTTTGCCTCGTTTGTCTGACCTGTAGTTTCAGCAGAGCTTGCATTGGAGGTATCTATTGTCTGCGCCATAAGAAGTATGTGCAGTATCAACGGATAGAAAAATGTGAGGAGTTTTCGGCATGAAAAGTATATTAATGACCAAGGAGAGCTGGATGACCTCCTGCTTCAGCATCGCCCGACATACGGGCGGTATCGTCGTGAAAGGCGACGATGGCAAGCAACATACCTTTTATGTTGTCAACAAGGAGGGCAACCGAAACTGGACGTACATACCGCCCAATGAGCCAGCCGACCTGATAGACAGCGAGTTTATTCCATCTTACAAAAAGTTGGGCAGGGAGCGTTTCATCCGTGTCGTACAGGCCAACAACCGAGTCGATCGCGCCGAACTGAAGAAAGCACTCAAGGCCGAGGAGTTTCGCCTGCGGTCGGAACGCATCAAGGAGATGGCTGCGATGGAGGCGAAGCGGAAGCTGGCTAATCCGTCACTCTTCCCAGAGGAAGACTGAAAAAGAGAAAATGTCAACTAATATAAAAAGAATAATAAAAACATCAATAAACATCAAATGAAGAAAATATTTAAAACCATCAGTGCCTGTTTAGTAACAGCTCTGATAGTATTTGCAGCGATTTTGACCGCCGTAGTTTTACTCGAAATGTTCGTAGTGGAGCTTTTCCCCGACGTGGAAAAGCCGATATACCGTTCATGCTGCGTGGCAATATTCTATGTGTTTTTTGTCATCATCTTCGGGATGGATATTATCAAGTTTGCTGTTTCCCGTATGTCTCGTTTCCTGAACAAGAGTGACGATAATCAAAACGGCGATTTTGCCGGGGAATATGTAAAAAATGAGCTTGACGAGACGAAGAAAGAACTGGAACGTCGACTTCACGAGCGTTATCTGATAGAACTTAGAGGTTTTATGAATGCTATGCAGACATACAAGTTTGATCCTTTCGAGAAAGTGCTTGTCCGCGACTTCCGAAACTCCGAATGGCGTGCTGCCATCTTCGCATGGCATGACGACCGTGAGGACCATTATCCTTTCCGCACTACCGACAACGAAGGTTACAGCTTCTGTCTGCCATACAACTATATCACTGCCCCACTCGTCAATACCACTTTGTCGCTTGAGGAGTTGTTGGAACAGAAAGAGAAGGAGTACCAGGAACTGAACAAGGATCAGGCGGAGTGATATGAAATCTGTATTTTTTAACGAGATGGAAACTTTCGACCTACCTTCCGACTTCATTGACAGCGCAATGAAAATAGGAGGCATTGATGATAAAGAACAACTGAACTCAGCATGGAGGAGACTTCAAGTGGACGTGGACACCGCTGCAGACGGAGTACCATCAGGACTCGGCTGTGACGTGTGGATAGCAGATAAAAGAGATTTAATCACTCAAAAATTAGACATGCCTTCTGATAACAGTATATCTCTGGCTCACCACCGCCGTGTTTATTACTGTGACCCTTTAGGTTTCCATCTTGAGACGACGTGCGAAAATTCAGTTTTCTGGACGCGCAAGTTGGCAAGTGACGTGATTCCTTTCCGAAGTATTATCCCCTACGTCTGTCGGAGTCCCGTGTCTTCCCCTAACGAGAAGCCTTGGGAGGTTCAGTTATGTTGGACGATAACATTGCAGTGTTGGCAGGTGCCTGCTGACTACGGTTATTTATTGGTCTATACAACAGGAGAAGGTACAGAAATTTTCACTCGTTGCGAAATTAACAAGCCTGGATGGTATCTTCCTCATCCCAACGCCCTCCCTGTTTACGTCTTCAGTCAAAACAACAAAAAATAAATTAATCAAAAAAATAAGTAATTTAAATGATGGAAACAAATATCGGAAAGAAAGTAATTATCCGCGGCGACAGAAGCGGAGTGGAGTTTGGAGAACTTGTAGAACACAAAGGTAGAGAGGTAACTTTGAAGAATGCTCGTCGCATTTGGTTTTGGGCTGGAGCGGCTTCCTTGTCTCAGCTTGCCAAGGACGGAACAACGAATCCATCATCTTGCAAGTTTACGGTAACTGTAGATAGCATCACTATCTTAGATGCTATTGAGATTATTCCTTGCACAGACAAGGCAATCAAATCTATTGAGGATGTTGAAGTATGGAAATGTTAGAAGACAAGATAAGGGCGTTTTCGGCTATTAGTAATGGCAATGGCAATGGTGCTGGCGCTGGCTCTTGCGATTTCTATGGCAAAGGCTCTGGGGGTGGTTGCTCTGGAAATGGCGATGGCTCTGGTGATGGCATGGGTGATGGCATGGGTGATGGCTCTGACTCTGGCTTAGGTCATGGCTCTAACTATAGCACCTATGGCACCTATAACGATGGCAATGATTGTGGCTCTGGATCCTTATATTGCACAGGCTCTGGCAAAGGCTATGGTGATGGCATAAAAGAAATTAATGGTAAAGAAATCTATATGGTAGACAATATTCCTACTATATTTAAGTCAATCCGTAATAATATAGCGAAAGGCTTCATCGTTAAAAACGACCTACAATTTGAACCTTGTTATATTGTCAAAGAGAACAATCAGTTTGCTCATGGCTTCACTCTAAAAGATGCTTTCATGTCTCTTCAGGAAAAGCTGTACGACGACAGCACCGAAGAGGAACGAATCGAAGCTTTCAAGAAGCAGTTTCCTGAGTACGATGTTAAGTATGACAACATGGATTTGTTCGTCTATCACCACGTGCTTACCGGTTCCTGTCGTATGGGCAGAGAAACTTTTATGTCAAACAAAGGGTTATCCCTTGATGGTAAGACATCTGTTCGTGAGTTCGTCAAATTAACGCAAGATGCTTATGGCGGTGATATTATCAAGAAGTTGCCAGAGGCATACGGTATTGAGTAACTAATCGCTCTCGGGCATAAAAAGAATAACAATGAATAAAGAACAATTAGAACGTGCTAATCTTTTAGCTAAAAGTTTAATTCCAAAAGCGGAAAGGCTAACAATGCCAGAAACTGCTGGTAAGATAACACTTGGAGAGTGTCTTGATGTTTTGCTCAAATGCGACAAAGAGTTCAACGCTAAATTCTCGCAACTTGTATCAGAAACAGAACAGAGATTTCGGAAAGAGTTTGATGAGTTTTAGTAACTAACCATCCCTTATGGGAGAATGGATAGGAAGAATATAAAAGATTAATTATGGATAGAAATCAAGCAAAAGAATTTTATCCTATCCTGCAGGCTTTTGCTGAAGGAAAGGTAATTGAGTGTAGGCTAAAACCAGATTTTATAAAAGGTTCTGGTTTTTCGGATGATTGGACTGAGGTAGAAGATTTGTGGTATATGAAAGGTCATGAGTATCGCATCAAGCCAGAGCAAGAACCAAAGTATCGCCCATTCAAGGACGCAGAAGAGTGTTTGCAGGAAATGCAAAAGCATCAGCCGTTTGGGTGGGTGAAGGAAAAAGAACGAAATGTGCGAACAGTAATAAACTATGTACATAACGATGGGGTTATGTTTAGTTGTGGCTCTGTTTTGTTTGAGCGTTTGTTTGATATTTACACCTTTGCCGATGGTACTCCTTTCGGTGTAAAATTGGAGGAATAATATAGCTTGGTGTTTTTATGATTTTTGTGATTACAAGGATAAATGTAAATTCTATCGAAAGGTAGTTGTTTGTCCTTATATGAAAGAGGAGGATTAGTTATGGAAATTGATGAAAAAATAAATGAAATAATTCAACAAGCAAAAGAAGAAGGAGCTTATAAGGAAAATTTTGACGCATTTGAACAAGAGGTATATGACCAAGGTTTTCATGATGCAATTTATTTCATGCTGTGGAATCCAAGTGAGCGAAGTTGTTCTAATTGTCAGTATCAGAACAGTAGAGAGCTATGTGGGGAAGAGTACTGTGGGCAAAAATACTGGAGCCCAAAATTGGAGGAATAGTTATGGCATGGGTAGCAGTTAATAGGTATGGTGACGAATACATCTTTGAAGCATTTCCAGAACGACTTAATTGTGTATGGGCGCCAACATTTTATGAATACGAAAATAGAGTGTACGACTACGTAGAACTGCCAAAAGGCAGCATCAAGAAGCTCATTGGAAGAGAATTATCTTGGAACGATGAGCCTGTAGAACTTCAAGAAGAATAGCGTATGAAGAAAAGAATATTAGATATGTGTTGTGGGTCACGTATGTTTTATTTCGACAAGCAAGACCCTCATGTACTCTTCGCAGATATAAGAGAAGTTCATGAAACTTTGTGTGATGGAAGGAAATTGGATATAGCGCCGGATATAATTGCCGATTGCACTAATTTGCCATTTGAAGACGAAACATTCGACATGGTAGTTTTCGACCCTCCTCATCTGTTAAAAGTGGGGGAGCACTCCTGGCTATGTAAGAAATATGGTAAGCTGCCCGAAAATTGGCAAGCATTTATCAACGACTCAATCCACGAAGGTATGAGAGTACTAAAAACGAACGGAACGCTAATATTCAAGTGGAACGAAAATCAGATAAAGGTTCACGACATACTCAATGCGATTACTGATTATAAGCCGATATTCGGGCATCGCACTACGTCTAAGAATCAAACTATTTGGATGGCGTTCATAAAGTAATTATAATAATAGAAAGAACAGGAGGATTGATCATGACAAGAGAAGAAGCTAAAAAACTAATGCCTGTTATTCAGGTATTTGCAGACGGAAAAGATGTTGAAACCAAAACAGGCTCAGGCTGGATGAGCATAGAAAACATGAGCTTTGCAGGAAAGCCTGATAGTTACCGCATCAAGCCAGAGCCAAAGTATCGCTCGTTTGCAAATGCCGAAGAATGTTTGCAGGAGATGCTGAAGCATCAACCATTCGGCTGGATAAAAGCCAAAGAAGGTGGTTATCAAAATATCATATCTGTTGATAACTTTTATGCAGGCTTGGGCGATAAGGATGGTAGCGCCATCTTGCTGGCTTCAAAAAATAGCTATCAAGACAACACCTTCTTCGACGGAACTCCTTTCGGTATTAAATTGGAGGAATAGCGTATGAAGAAAGAAGAACGGCTTCGCGTTTACAAAATGTATGATGGTCATTGTGCTTATTGTGGAAAATCGATAAAGTACGAGGACATGCAGGTCGATCATATTGTTCCCAAAAATAGAGGTTATTACTCTCGCTGGAGTGCTAAGGATGGGAAATTCATAGTTTCCCACGGAGAAGATTTAATCAGCAACTATATGCCTTCTTGCCGTGCCTGTAATTTTCGCAAACGTGATATGAGCGTCGAGCAGTTCAGAAATGCCATCAAGCAACAGGCAGAAGGGTTGCTGAGAGGTGCAGCTAAATTTCAAGTAAACATGAGTATTGCATACGGTTTACTTATTCCTGCATTTGATGCTCCTGTAGTGTTCTATTTTGAGAAGTTAAAAATAAATGAGTAGCGTATGAAAACAGAAGAATATGTAAGCACCATCAAAAATATGCAGGCATTCTGCAATTTGGTAGAACATTTTTTTCCAGATCAATACAAGTTCGTGTGTATGCAGCATGGCATTTCGGAGCGTGTGGCGATGGATATGTACGGCTATTTGCGCAAGGTGGCTTCCGGGCTGTATTGGTGTATCAACGATAAATCAGACGACTATTTTCACACTATGATAAGTATGGCGCAGGAAGCTCGCAAATTACAGATGCTGAATAGTCTTGTCAAAGATTCCTCTGCCTCTGGTGCGTATGGAAATTCAAGAATCCTTGCCATATTTGAAAAAGGTGATGAATGTATCCAGAAGGAGTTTGATCTGCAATGTCAGGCTTCGTTTGTCGAGATAGCCGAAATGATAAAAAATGGCTATGTATTGATGACTACCGCCCGACAGGTAGATTATGTTGATGCCAGGGAGTATGTAGGTGAGAACGAAGGCAAGAAATCACATATCCCTATCTACGATGGTGATGTGATGCTCTGCTATATAAATAAGCCGGAATTTTGGAGTTCGGATTATAAGAACAGCGGTCTGTATCTCTGTCAGAATGGTGGTTATCATCGTCTAATCTATACTCCTGGTAAAGGTTACGTAAGACACGGCGAGCCTGATACCGATGAGGAATTTGAATTGGAAATTGAAGATAAAGCCTTCAACAGTTACGTAATGACTATCAGCCAAAAGTGGTATAAGCTTGGTAACATTCATGCCAGCATCGGATTCTTGATTGAAAAGCCAAAAGATAAAGAAGAGTAGCGTATGAAAACAGAAAAGGTTCTTACCCTCACAGTCAGCAAGCAATGGTTCGACATGATTGTGACTGGCGAAAAGACAGAGGAATATCGGGAGATTAAGCCGTACTGGGTAAGGCGTATATTGAATATGTCAAGAGCACAGGTTGGAACAGATACTATGTCTTTGGCTATGCAATACAATGTTATCAGAGATAGAAAAGACATTCTCAAAATGTGCGGCAAGGCACTGACCCACGTCCTCTTCGTCAAAGGCTATCCGAAAGGCAATAAGCCTTCCATTGAGAAGGAGATAGAAAGCATCAGCATCGGCAAGCCAAAGAAAGAGTTGTGTCCAGACAAATGGCTCGATACTGAGTTCTTTATCATAAAATTCAAATAACTGTATTCACAAAAATATAGAGGACAATGAAGATACATAAAGGAAGACAATACATTGTGACCGTTAATTCGGAATATATCCGTTATTTGTATGAGCAGCAGACTGGTGAGAAGAAATCGCAAATCGAGATTCTCAGCGCTGTAGTGGATACTATAGACGATTTTCTTGAAGGCAATATAAAGAGGGTTATCCGTTTTATCATGCCCGATGGATCGCCATCGTTTACCATTACGCCACTGGTGCAGTACAATTTGCAAGAACGACGCAAGGCGAAGCGAAGAAAAAGATAAAATAACAATCATGAGTTTCGATAATACCAAGACCCCGAACAAACCGACCACTCCCGGCAAGTGGCAGATACCTACACGACCGAGCGGCAAAGGTGGCAAGGATGAGTATTATCTTGAGGGCGAGCTGAAGGATAAGTTCTGCAAGCTCTTCCCCAAGAACTCCAACCGCCGACTGATGACGTGGTTCGGCATATCCTTCTCCACCCTGCAACGCTTCAAGCGAGAGCTGGGGCTTGAGAAGGACATGCGGGCCATACGCAGGCAGCAGGCCAAGGACGTGAAGAAGACGTGCGAGAAGAACGGCTATTATGCCTCCCTGCGAGGTCATGCGCCGTCCGAGGCTTGCCTGGAAGCCTCACGAAAGCTGAGAGCCGAGGGTTTCCACCCATTGAAGCAGCTCAAAGCCAACAACCCACGAAAGTACAAACGGCTGATAAAGAAAAGGTCGGAGGAATTAAAGGAACTATGGCGCAAGGAACGTTTGCGCCAAACCTATGGTCTCACCCGTAAGTCCAGCCTTCATGTTCCTGAGCGTAGTATCTCTCACCGTGCTTCTGCGCAGAAGCATCTGATGATCCGCCAGTGCAACTATTTTGCCGACCCTCTCGGCGACCCTTTCACCGTCTGCTACGACAGCCAGACCCGACGCTCCGCAAGGCGTGAGGCAACGGCTGTGAAGCATGGGCTGAAGGTGGTGGAAGCGGACGAATGATTTTTTTTGTAATAACAGAATAGAGAACAATGGAAACAATTTTATTGATACATGACAGCATAGGGCTTCTCTTTCAGTGTATAATGGGCGTGATAGGAGTTGTCACGTTCATCGTTATCCTCATTTGGCTGCTGCGCAAGATTTATCTTGCCGAGAGGAAGAAGGCAAAACAAAAGGATGGATGCCAACAGCAGGAAAAACGTACATGGCTGCCGGAGCCGCCCCTGCTCCTCACTCCGAAAGAGCGTCGCGAATACATGCTCAATCATATCGAGGACGGACGGCTTTATGCAATCTCGTCGCTCCACAGCTCTGAAGTTTGCATTTTATGCGCCAAGCGGTACGATGCCGAAAGGGAAATACTATATTGCTATGCCTACCTTTGGATAAGCGGAAAGGGGCATTATAATCTGCATGTCAGTGCCCCTCGTGGCATATTCAAATTCCGTGATTTTCTCGGCAACAAGCCACTATGCGTCAACTTCGACTGCGACCCTCGCTGCATTGTCCTTGAGACAGAAAACATTTCTCCCTATATCGTAGACCGAGACTACAATACCTTTGTGCAGAGCTTGCGAGCGGCAGGGCTCGACTGGAAGATTGAAAGGGGCGAGGCGAACATACCGGGCTCTTATAAATATCGGTTGAAAGAAACAAGAATAAACAGCAATACATAGAGACGATGAAACATCAGGAATGGAAAAAGCGCAATGCAGATGCAAGGCGTAATAGCGAGTTGGTAGCCGAAAACGAGGCACAGAAACTTAAAAAACATCGTTTTGACAGAGGCTATAAAAGATTAGTAAAGAGACTCCTCAAGCTGGAAGACGAGCGTGAGGATGTGGTGGCCGAACTGGAACATACGAAGGCTAATCTAAAAGAGATGCACAAGAGCTATGTCGCCGTCTGCAACGCTAACATGGCGCAAGGGCGTGAGACCGACAACCTCAGAAAAGCGCTTGTCAAAATGCGAAGCGAGAACGTGAACTTAAAGCAAGAGTGCAGCAAACTTATCGACTTGCTTGAGGAAAAAGGATTCACTCTCGTCATGAACACCGAATGTCCTCACGATATGGTGGAGACTGGGGACTTGTTCTGCAAAGATAATCCCGAAACAGTAAGAGTGGATAGCTTCGCATGTTGGAATTGTGAATATTTCTGTCTCCGACTGAAGGGCAGAGGCAAGATAGTTTGCAAGGAAGGACAGAAACGGAAGCAGCAAGACATGGGTTGAAAGTGGTGGAAGCGGACGAATGATTAACATTATAAAACTCAAATAATTATGAAAAGAGAAAAACGACTGCCCGACGTGCTGTTAATGTCGGATAAAGCATCCACTTTTATGTCAAACTCAACCCAGGATGCTTGCATCTGCGTTGAATCTGACGGACAAAGTGTAAGTTTCAAGGACGAACCTTCGGAAGGTGTAACGATGGACATTACAGCCGAGTATCGCAACATCGTTTCGTTGTGGTCCCCTGCCACAGAAAAGCCTAATTGCATAGGTCAACTTCTCTGTTGGTGTCAAGACGGAAAATTTTTCGTACACAACCATTACAGCCATGACGATGAAAATTGGCATTTATTCATCAGCACTAACAACATAAAGCGTTATTGCTATATTTCTAATTTGGAACCCGAATGGTTCGTTTGATATGACTGACATTAAGATTTCGGTGCATCCCATTAGCCATCGGCTTGAATGGCGAGGATGGGGGGAAAACTTCTCGCCCGCTCTTCGAGCCACCGACCACAAATGCCCACACTGTATAATGATTGAATATGATTGATCCTCACTACAAGCGCGGTACTATCCGCAAGGACGGCAAGCTGTATGGCCGCTATCCCGACGGATCGCTCTACCGAATCTACTCCACCACCGACCGACCGTTCCTTCAGTTGGTGGACCGAGACGGCGCAACGTTTCTTCGCATACGTCAAGCCACCGAGCAGGGCTATACCGACTGTCCTTGCCCTGGTGCTGCCGACCTTAGCTATCCTTCCTCGGCTCTGAGGCGTAGTCGCACAGTCGGGGGGGTAAACTCGTAAACGCACTGACCGCTGCAAGTGGCGGAATCTGCGTGTTTGTTGAATTATAAATATAAGGAGAAATGAATTATGAGTTACAATACAGAAAAGATAATCGTAAAGAACGAGGACACGGGAAAGGAAGAGGACGTAAAGCTGTTCTATTCTACCATTACTGACAATGTAGGTATCACTTGCGGCGAGCAGGAGGTCTTTCTTACTCGTGATCAGTTCGAGGCTTTGGCGTATCTTATGCGTCGGGGTTTCTACACAAGAGATATGTTGAACGAAGCGCAGGGCATCCTCGACAAAGAGAAATGTCCTTATACCGTCTATTCCTCTCACGATGAAAAGAAATGGAAAGTGGCGATTGAAAAGGACTGATATGAATAACATCACAATAGACTATCACGCTCATGCCATATCGAGCATTTATTGGAATGTTTCTCCTGACTATAAAAGACCTCCGTTAGAAGGTATTAATAGATGCGTCAAGGCAGATAATCATGCTCCAGGAATTTTAATAGAATACGAATAATAACAGCAACAATATGATTACAAAACTCAATTTCACCGACCGCACCATCAAGAGCTATGCCATCCGCAAGCTCACACCCAAGGAGTGTTTTCGTCTGATGGGCGTTCGTGACAATGTAATCGGCACGATGCAGAGCAGCAATGCTCAAGCAGCCGAACGTCTGCCCGACTGGAAAGGCAAGGGCAAGCCCGAAGACATGGCTATATCTGCCTCACAGCAGTACAAGCAAGCCGGAAACAGCATCGTGGTGGACGTGTTGTCCCACATCTACGAGCAACTTTTCTATCCTACGCCCAAACCTCGTAAGCAAAAGCAACTCTCGCTCTTCGACGACCTCGAAGACACATTACCCGCCCTGCCGCCCACCGCAGCCAACAAGAACGAGGAGAAGATATTCCTTACCACGTTCTCCGGCTACGACTCGCAGCTCATGGCAGCCGACGTGCTACGCGAGTGGCATCCCGACTTCCGATGGACATGTATAGGATGGAGCGACATCGACAAATACGCCTGTCAGATGCACAACCTCGTCTTCCCTCAGTTTGCCGACTGCGCCCTGGGCGACATCACCAAGATTGACTGGCACGAGGTGGAAAGCTCGCTCGAAGGCCGCGAAGTAGACCTCTTCACCTATTCCTCGCCTTGCCAGGACATCAGTCAGGCGGGCAAGCAAATGGGCTTGCAGGAGGGCAGCGACACCCGAAGCGCACTGCTTTGGCGTGTGGCGGATGCTGTGGAGGTGCTTCGCCCGAAGTATCTCTTGCAGGAGAACGTGGCGGCACTGGTAAGCCAGAAGTTCTTGCCAGACTTTCAGAAGTGGCTCGACAAACTCTCGTCGCTCGGCTATGTGAGCCGTTGGACGCGACTCAACGCCAAGAACTACGGTGTGCCACAAAACCGCGACCGTGTGTTCTGCCTCTCCATGCGCCGAGACGTGGCATTCGACTATCAGTTCCCAGAACCTTTCGAGCTGCTTACCCGATTGGAAGACGTGCTCGAAGAGGAAGTGTCTGACCGCTATTTCCTCAAGGACGATGCCGTGAGCAAGTTCCTCAAGGCAAACGACTCCGACAATGCCTTATTCCTTCAATTCGACCTGCCACCGACACATGAGGCGGCAATGTTCCTCAAGACGTATTTGCAGATAGAAATGGATCGGATGGATTTGTGGGACAAAGACGTTAAGGCTTGTGAGAAATACCTACGGACGATACCTGCGACAATGATGTATGAGCAGTTCAAGCAATCGCCCGAATGGATGGATGCTCATTATTGGGATGGCTTTGGAGAAATGTTTAAGGAGAATATGGAGAGGAAGAAATGACACTCCCATTTAACACCGAATCCGATGGCACATCACGCACTATCAAATCCCAATATTTCAAAATGGGAGCAGCGAATGTGCTTGACATTTCGCCTGACGGAGCAAACTTTAAAGCCACTGGTGTAATCGTAATATATGAATAACAATCCTCGCCCCATCATCCTCGGCTCCTACAGCCCCTCGTAGAACGGCATCATCGTGTCGCCGCGCGGCATAGCCTTGTGCATAGCCGGGGGAGGTAAAGGTCACGACGTGGATAAACCGAAAATATTGATAGAGTATGATTAATCGTTCCGTCCTCGTCCACTACCGCACCGAGGAAGCCAAAGCCTTCCGTCGTGAACATGGCGACCGGGGAGGGTGCAAATACAGCGACAAGTATCACCGCCCAAGTCCGTGGGCGTGGAGCAATTCGATAACAACAGTAACAAAAGACAACCTCCTATGCTACACTTTCGCATAGCAGCCTTCCGAGGCCGTGACCCCGACAATCCGTCCGACCGCAAGCATCCCTCCAACGGACGCTTCTGTCAGCGAATGGAGATAAACGGGGGAAGTACAACCAACACCCTTACGTCAGTAGGCAAGGATAATATGGCATTGATAGAATATTTGTAAAGAAAATAATATGAATATAAGCGAACTTATAAACCGCCTTGAACTTTTGCGTAAAGAACATGGCGAATTGGAAGTAACAGTCAATGGCGACGAGTTTTGTGATGCTGATTTTGACTGTAACAGAAACACCATCGATATTGAAGGTGTAAATGGCATATTTTTCAATCCCGATTATGTGTAACCAAATTCCTTTCGTGCAACGCACATCCCAGCTTTGCCCTCGTCGGGGGTATTCCACGGCATTGTCCGCACGCTACGACGGATGGGCAGGACTATACGACGAGCACGGACAGCACACCATTGTATTGATAGAATATGATTGACAAGTATTACATCGGATGGGTACGCAGCGGCAAGGACGGCAAGGGCCTCGTAAAGAGCCGACCGCGCAAGCTGATAGCCAATGCCGTGACGACAATGGTCGGGAGAGGTATTGCCGACCCTCGCGACGGACTGGGCAATACCACACCGCATATAGTATATAAATTTGAATAAGACATGAAATTGAGAATTATCCCGAAAGAAGCCTATGATGGTTGCATCCCTGTGACCGTTTATATGGTTCAGAAATATGTCGGAGGCTGTATCTTTGGCAAATGGGTAAACATCAAAGGATTTTCCGACAAAGAAAAAGCTGTGGCACTAATGTCACTATTAAATCGTTAAAACAAACATAAAACCCAAGAGACAATGACAACAGAAGAAAACAAACGCATGTTGGCTCTTTCCTATATCGTAGCCGACTTGAAGGCAGAGAACATTGAGATGACGCAGCGCGTGCATCAGCTCACGGATGACTACAACGAAGCCGTGCGCCAACAGCACGGACTGGAGATGCGCAAGGATGAAGACCCGTCAAAGCAGACGCTTGGCGAGATGCTGAAGATGCGCGACCATTGCGACGAACTGGAAAGAAAGAACGGAGAACTTGAGCAGTGCGTGCATCAACTCACGGCCGACTACAACGACGTAGTTCACCAGTTGAGCAGTAAGGATGCGCCACAAGTGGAAGCGCCGTCGAAGCAGACGCAGGAAGAGATGCAGCAGATGCGCGACCATTGCAATGAACTGGAATTGGAGAATGTGAAGCTGAAGAGGATTGCAAAAGAATTTCACTACTTTGTGGAGGACAAAAAACTCTACATGAAAAAAGAATCGTCCTGCGGTTATGAACAAGACCGTCCTGTTGTAGGCTTTAAGTTCTGTCAGGAATGTAGCTCATACTTGGGTGTCATTGAAGGCCTTGGTGTGATCTGCAAGAACAGAATGGCAGAGGCAAAGGTCAGCTTGCCTGCCGATGAGTGATGAAATAGAACTAAAACTCGTGGGCTGGTGCTCATGTTCGGACAGCGACAAGTAAAGAGAACAGAATGTTTAATCAATTTGTTAAATGTATATATTATGAGCCAGAGAAATTTAGAAAACGTGAAGGAGGTTCTGTTTCAATACGGCAGGGTAGGAATGCAATTGTGGTGCGACCTGTGCGGTTGGATGACGTTGATAGACGTGACGGATGACGAGATTTTCTGTGCCATCGCCGATAAAGAAGCCGACCCCAAGACCGCCTACCTTACGTTCAATAAGGAGGGCTGTCTGAAACTCAAAGTAGGAAACATCGAAATCTCAGACCTTTTAGGTTCCGACTGTGTGATACATCCTAATCCAAGTAAAGCGAAATGGGACGTGCTGACGTGGCGCAAGGGCACGGTAGTGAGACGTCCTTACGAATACGACGGCCCATTCTTTATTGTCGATAAGGTAAACAATGATGATTATAACACTTTTATCCCGCTGGTGGAAGTTTTTGAGGACAGTTATTCAGACATCCAGAGTATAAAGGAATGCCCCAAGACCTCGGATGGCGAAAAGTGTAAGATTTCCGTCAATAGTTACTGCAGACTCAACGAAGAAGACACCCGAGAGTTTTACCGTAAAATCGAAAAATTCACGGGTCGTCTTTTCTCCAGTTGTAAAGGTTTTGAACTCCTTCCGCCATTCAATACTGGTCAGTACGTAGAGCTTACCTACGCAAAGCCTGGCTGCGGACTGGCTTCTTATGCAGCTATCTTCAACTGCTACGATGTAGAGAACAGAACAGTCTACCTGTATTCCATGGTGAAGAAAAACAAAGACGTTGAAGGTTTAGAGGGCAGTATGACCTTTATTGGTTTTAATGACGGCATATACTTTGGTCCATGTATCTATCTCGACCACCTCTGCCAAGATGGTGTCCCTCTGTCTATCATTCCAGCCGATCTTGCGACTGAAATCACAATAGACAATGCGCTGCACGCCGCCGGATTCAGTTGGTGTCCAACCACACGCAGGTTCGATATTTATGAGAAGCCTGCGTCCAGTGCGGTACAGGAACAGCAGAAGAGCCAAGAAGTATCTGACAACCCATCGGGCAGCTCCAGAAGCAGCACGCCCTGAAGGCAAAGGCCATATAATCAGTACACCCTACCTGTAAGGGCAAAAGCCTTATATATTGTTAGGAGTAATAAAATTAATACATATAGATATGAAAAAGTTAATGGAAACAAAACGTAAATATACTGACGAGCCGGGAGCCGATAAGGGAGCCATTCATTTGATGATTAACAGATGGTGTGGTAACTCTTGTCCGTTTTGCTGCAACAAGCAGTACGACCTCGATACGGTGCCAGTGGCTACCGTAGAGGAGCTGAAGGCTGCACATACCGTTATGCTTACCGGTGGAGACCCATTCTATGTGACTGGTATCATAGATATATGCTCACACCTGCGCCATGATTATCCTAACATTAAGCAGCTCTATATCTACACTTCTGGTAGATGGATGTTTCTCAACGAGGAAGTAATGGTCCACTACGATCAACTCTTTACCTATGTGGATGGCATAAACTTTTCGCCTAAAAACAAGTGCGACTATGCGGCGATTAAAAAGATGCTGACGAAGCGAGATTTTGCGCCAGAGTTCTTCATCCATGTCCGTAGCAACCGCATCATCCTCATGCCTAATGACTTTATGACTCGTGAGGAGCAGGAGAAATTCATCGAGAGCCTTCATCTCAAAGGTTTGGCTTTTTATGGTGCAAAGTTTGAAGTGGAATATCGGGAATGGCAGGAGGAGTTTCAGCCGAATGGTGGCGTGTGGCGCAGACTGCCAGTGTTCTTGTAATGATAACATCCCAATCCACAAAGTAATTTGTAATGCTGAAGGAAGAAAAAGAGAAAATTTTAAAACATAAAAAGATATGTGTAAACAATTAAAAGAAAAACTATTGCAGGCATTGATGGACAATATGGGGTCTGTGATAGACACGCTCGACGAGCACGCTAAGAGCATTAAAGAGCTGGAACAGCGCATAAGCCAGTTGTCCGCAAATGGCAGTGGTGCTGAGAGGAACAAGAATATAGAGTTTAGTATGGGGAGTGCTGCCCCTGGAGACCGCGACCGTTATGATGCTGCTAACGGCATATATTACAAGTTTTTAGATTCCGAACATCCTGGGACGTATATTATTGCCATTTTGAAAAGTCCCTGTGAGAAAGGAAAGATGGTCATGTGTTATGCTTTTTTGATACACGAGTCGAACAACGTTGAGACCCTCTATGTGGCAGACGATACTTTGCCGATGCCATATAGCGACTATTCGATGGGCTTCTTTAATCTTATCGGCAGGTATGCGCTTTTTTGTCTACGGGAGACATACAAAATGGCGACCCTCACGATGGAGGATGTGAAGCACATCAACGGCTATATAAAGAAGGTGGGCTATACGGTAAGATTTAAAGCAGAGGTATTCAATACTCCGTCTTCTTACTCAGTCTCCGCAAGACTTACTCGTCCTCTTTTTAAGACGCACAAATATCGTCTTGGTAAACAAAGAAATAAGTAATCTTTAATCATATTACATCAAAATATCCTTATTTGTTTATTCAAAAAGAAGGGCAGCCGTTGTGATAACGCCTGCTCTTCGCCTTTCTTATGCAAAGCTCAAAACTCAACCCCTATCTTCCACTCGGCAATACGAACCAACCGCCACCGACTCGGAAGAACTTGCAACCTAAGTACAGCGTATCGAAGGCATCCGTGAAGTCGGTACGTTGCTGCAAGGGCAGCGTGTCCTCGCTCTCGGGCTTCTTCTCTTGGCTTTTGTCTTTGTGGAATCCCTTGTACGAAATCTGCACCTCACAGAGCTGCATGGCAATGATAAGGTCGGGGTTGTTCACTTGGTTGATGCGGATGGCAGGGTAGGAGAGGTGAGCCAGTCCGTCGTTGATGATTTTGTGCTTTACCTCGTGCTTCTCTGGAGCACCCATGTCAATGGCCGTCACGTTCCAGCCGTGCTTCTCCAACTCTGCAATCACGGTCATATAGAACCGCTCGTCCGACGAAGCATACGATGCTCCCTGCTTTGCCGTAGCATCATAGAAATACGTCACGTCACGGTTGATGGCCCGCTTGGGTGCGTAATAGTCGGAGAAATCGGCTATCACTTCACGCAGTTTGCGCTCGTTCTTCACATAGAAGCTCTTAATGACGTTCAGACACTCCATGCCGTCGCGCTCGTACATCTGCCCGACCACCAACGTATTGATGTTGGCATTGTAATCCAAGGCTATATATAAAGGCAGGGAGTTGATGCAGTCGGAGTCCTGGCGCGAGTCGTTGCGCTCGCCCAACTCCTTGAAGTCGGGTTGATAACTCTCGCTCGTAACTTTCTTTCCACCGATGATGCCCGACACCTTTTGCGTAGTGAATTTTGCAGACGATAAAGGGTCTATCTCGTCGGGGATATATCCGTGAACATGATCGATGTCGAGGTTGGAATAGAAGCCATCGTTTGACTTCTTTACTTTGACGTTGAGAATTGAAATGGCGAAGGTCATCGGAGGTAAATCTCGCTTCATCTGGCGAATATAGTCTTCACCCAGAATATCCACATTGTCGAGCGATGACGCACGGCGCACGCAGAAAGCCACACGGCGCAGCTCACGCAGATAGTTTTCAGAGAATTTCTTCGACCGCAGAAACATCTGCATCTCGAAATCCTCTTCCGGCGTAATCAGATATTCATAGTCGTAAATCAGTTCGGCATCATCCTGCGGAATGAGTTTGTAGTTGACCGCCATCTCCACCATGCCTTTCGTGACGTGTTGTCCATGGTTGGGCATGATGCGGAACTGCCCCTCATGCTTCATCATCTTCAGAGCCACGGCACGGATCATCGTGCGCAGGTCCTCCGGCACCACATGAACCGAGTGACTGGTCTTCTTGGCGTTATACAGCAGGTCGTTGTAGCGTATCACCTTATTGGCGTAATCCTCCAACTGCTCCTGCACCCACCGATAAGTCTTGCCCTTGAACGGACCCGTCTCCACCGTCATATCCAATTTCTCCTCCTCCTTCTCCAACCACGAACCTTTGGCTGTGAGCGAGGCATCCGAGAGAAAGCGCGTACTTTTATACATCGGGTTGTGGTCAGAGAAGTTGATGTCGCCCAAGGGGTGTGTCTGTCCTGAAAGAGCCGGCATCAACTCGTCGGTCACTTTTTTATAGGGAAAGAACCTCGCCTCGTCGCCCACCATTGCAGAGAACGTGTAAGAGTTGGCAGAGGCGGTCTGCGAGAGGGAGATAAGCACCCATCCGGCACCATTGGCCAACCAGATGTAGTTGTCGTAGTTCTTAGGTTTGAAGATACTCTCGCGAGCGTGTTTCGGCGGTCGGCCCCAACCGAAGTGAATGCCCTGCGTAAAGCCGAACATTCGCTCCATGGCCGCCATGGTGCTCGGTATGGTCTTGCCGAAGCCCTGTTGGCGCGACACTGCCACCCATGCGCCGAGCATACCAGGCATGGAGTTGCTTGCCGTCCAGACGTAAGGAGCCACCAAACCGTCGGTCTTACCCACACGACGGGCAGCAATCACTCGCTCGTCTTTGGCTCCCATGTATAGCGACTGCTGCTGAAACTTAGTCAAGTAAATGTTGTGTGCTTGCTGCATATTGTTGTTATCCTGATTTTGTGTTGCTTATTCGCTGTGCGTCTTATGTCCTATGTGCCATTTGTTGCACGTCCCGCATCGGTACGCTGTCATGCCCTGTGCCCGCAGCTTCGGGTTCTGATTGAGATATTCCCAAGCATCATCTTCCGTCTCATAAGCCTCTTTCGCTTTCCAAGAGTGCTGCTTGCGAGTGTAGTGTTCAGGGTCCGGCTTGAACGGCGGTACCTTGTTAAAGTATTTGTGTCGGTTGTTACTCATGTGTTGTTTTTGTGTTGTTGTTAGTTGTTCTATTTTCCGTCAGTTAAACCATTTTACAGTTGTTTCGCCTTTATACCCTTTCTCCCACACGAACCATGCGTAAGCTGCTGCGCTGCTGCCGTATTTGTCGAAGTCGCCGTTCATGGCGCATTTCAGCCGCGACGAACTTACCCAAACACGAATGGGGGGGTAGAACGGAAGAGAGCGCGTCGCCCCTTGCCTTCGAGGAAAGTCAGTTTCAGGAACATCGCCACCTTCTTTCCTTCGGGGATGATGCTCAGAGCCTTCTCCACAAACTGCTGCGCGAACTTGTAGGGAGGATTGGTAACGATGTTGCCGTTCCACGCCAAATTATCAATAGCGAGAAAATCGGCAACCTCGCCGTACCCTCTATCCACGAGGTCGCGGCTCACCACCTCATACCCTGCTGCCTTCAGCACCTCGCTCACGTGACCCTCGCCACACGAAGGTTCCAATATCCTGCCCTCGAACCGCTCCAGCTTGCACAGCCATTCCGTTGCCTTCGGCTCAGTGGCATAGTAATCCTCCCGCTGCCGATCCGCATCCGTATGGTTGCTCGCGCCCAACGTCTTGAATACAGCAGCCGAGCCGCCTACCCAGTCCTTTCTTTTTATGTTGTTATTCATGTTGTGTAGAGTTTTTGTTGCTTATAATGAATGTTCCAGTCTTAGAAGAATTTTGCGGGCTGACATTCATCGATTAACTTGCGTGTTTCTTCAGCACAAGCAGCCACGCATTTTTCTACTGCTTCTGTGATGTCTTTAATTTGATCCTCACGCATATTGTTGTATTTATCACAAGTGTCCTCTATTATTTGGTAGAGAGTCTGTTTTTGTAAAGCCTCCATATAGTCCACATACTCCTTGCACGTCTTGCGCCGCGGCTCCTTTACCCAATCGATGAAGTCCTTCTTCCAGTCCTTCCATGTCTTGATTTTTATTGTTATCATAATTGTGTTGTTTATAATGTCAAGTCAATACCGAACTTGTCCTCTAAGAACTTCTTGAAGTCCGGCTTACCGAACAGTCCTGTGCTTACCTTGTTCCAATCTGCATTGGAGCTGTAAAATACGTCGCGGGTGAACCATTCGTAAACATTGTCGTATTTCTGACACGCGCTGCTGTCAGGATGCGTTTCCCTAAATCGTTGCCCCGCACGGAGATACGCCTTTGCTATCTTGGGATATTTCTGAAACTCGATAATGCGCTTGCGCCTTGATACGAGAGGGCAGCACATGCAGCCGAGACGTTTCGACACGTCGATTTGCCCCGAATTGTAATAAATGGGTGCGAGTTTCAACTTTCTGTCTATGATGAAGTCGCGCACGTCCTCATCGGTCCATTCCAGAATAGGATAAATCTGTTCTACGTGATTTTCCTCTTTCTTCGCTCCGTAGTATCGGCACACTGTTGGCTCGTCGTATCTTTCGCCTCTTTTTCTGCTCTCAGCTTTGCGCACGCCGATAATACTTTTGTTGAGCACCTTATATTCCTTCAGTTTTTCACAACAGAAACGAGTAAAGCGAGATGGAAATCCTTTCTGCGCCACGAGATGAAAAAAGGAGGTCTTGGCCCGCAGTATCTCCACTCCCATCTCCCTGACGTGCCCCAACGTGCCTGGCGGGTCGATGGTCGTATTCTTGTATATGGCCCGATACTTGATGCCGGCCTCTTTCGCCAGTTGAAGGATCACGTCGGAGTCCTTACCGCCCGAGTAGGCTATCTCTATCTCGCTGTCGTATCGCTTCTGCACACTCTGCAGGAGTTTTATCGACTGTTTTACCTTTTTCTGCAGTTGTTCGTTTAACATATTTTTTATAGTCTTTTTATAGTGTTTTTATAGCGCATTTATGCACTATATATTTGCTGAGGTCGATTCTTTTGATGAAATCAACCGGCTCTCCGTTTTTTCCATGTGCTAACACTTTCGATGCAAAGGGCTAACACTTTTGATGAAAAGGGCTAACACTTTCGTTTTAATGTGTCGGCACATTCGCTGTTCAAACGATGCCCATTGTTTATATCAAACGATGCCCATCACCTTCATAAGGTCATGCCTATTCTTCATCATCCGTCGTTTCCGAATCCGTCAATTCGCTTTCTTTCATGTACCCGTGTCTAATCACATCCTCCTCGTCCTTCTGCTCCATGTACTCGAAGTAGTCCGGCTCAGTGTCTTTGCCAACAGCCTGCAGGGATTCCTCTTCGGCTATATCCCGCATATCCTTTGCCGTAAGACCGTACTTGCGGGCCAGGCGCAGCTTCTCCTCCTCAGTGTAGTTGATGCGGTCGCGCTTTACGATGCTCACGTCCTGCGTGATGGCAATGCGGCTCATGTCCGGCATCTCGTCCGTAGCATCCTTCTCCTCCACGAAGTTGCCGTATATGTTGGCCAAGGCCTGCATACCCTTATCCACGGCACGGTCGTTGTTCTGCTGTTTGCCCGTGCGTATCAACCATTCTGCCGAATTGAGGTACATGGCCTTGTGGCGCGGACTCTCGTCGGTGGTGAAGAAGCGGATGATATGATTGCACACCGCCACGTCGTTGTTGAGCTCCGTGATGGTGCGATTTTTCACATTACCCTCATCGTCCACCGTGATGCCCAGCGCCTGGATCATCGCCACAGCCTCCTTGTTGCCCTGTGCGGCTTGGTTGATGAACAACTCGTAGTCACGCCGGGCAATGTTGCGACAGGTGGTGCGTGGGTCAATATCCTTGTTCTGCACCCACCTCTTGTAATATTCCGCACATATCTGCATACGATAGCGCTGCTCCAGGTTCGGGAACATCGTCTCGATACTGATGCCTTGCGCCAACCATTTGTCGATGCGTGCCAATGTGCCTTGTGTTATCTGACTCATCTTGTTTATGTTGTTTGTTACGTCGGCAAAGTTACGAAATCGTCCAAAAACGATTGGGACAAGCCTCGCTGCCTGTCCTCATGGCGAAATAAAATGTCCCACCCGTTTTTTCTTCTTTCGTTACCTTTGCATCGTATCTTAATCAAAAACAGGATAACACTTCACATTAACTTCACACATTAAAAATCAAACACAACAATGCAAACGATCTTACCCAACATTACCCGATTCATAGCAGCCGCAATAGGTCTGCTGTGGTGCTACATCGAACCCTCACTCAACTATATCGGTGTATGCTTCTTTGCCCTTCTGCTCGACTGCTACACGGCATGGCGGCTCAACCGCCGTATCTACAGCCGGTATCGTGAGGCTATCAAGAAGAACCCCAAATGCCAGATGGACGGCAAACTGAAATCCAAGAAGATGACCAAGATGGTGCAGGACTTCTCCGTCCTCATCCTCGCCATCTTCCTCGCCACCGCCATCGACACCATCGTACTCGACTACATGAATCCGCTCCATCTCGCCAATTATCTCGCCGCCCTTTACTGCGGAGTCCAGTTCGTCAGCATCCTTGAGAACGAAAGCACCTGCAACGGAGCAGGGTGGGCGAGAGTGATGCAGAAGATAGTAGCCGACAAGACCGAGCGCCACTTTAATATCAAGTTGAAGGAGCTCATGCGGGATGATGAAGAGATGGAAAAATCAAAATCCCCTGACCCCGAATAGTCATATAGCAGCATGGGCGGTTCGCCGCCCGGCAACCCTGATAAAGTGAAAAGAATATGGCAACAATAAGCAACATTCTTGAGCATTGGGCTTCCATCTACAAGCCCCTTTCTCATAACCCCGAAAGCGAACGCCTCGAAGACCAGAGTTTCTTCCGCATCCGCTACATCGACCTTGAAAACATCTTTTCCCGAAACGCCAACGTTGTTCACTCGCCGTGTATGCTATACAGCGTACTGACCACCGGCGACCTCGTTGACGCTAAGAAGGCATCTGTCTCTCACCAGGTGTGGTTTCTCGCCAAGGTGAAGGACACGCCGCAGACCCTTGGCCGTTACGACGGCAACAAGATAGAGCGCACGGCCAACGACCTCACCGACTACTGCAAGGATCTCATCGCCTGGCTTATCGAGGTGAAACGCACAGGCCGCTGTCCCGTCACCCAGCGCAGCTTCGCCGACGATGCCGTAATGATGGCAGAGCTGCAAAGCATCGACACCAGCAGCATCTCCTTCGGCATGGTGGGCGACATCTATGCCGGACAATGGCTCGTCGTGGGCATGGACTGGAAAAGCCTGCAACCGCTCTACAACTTCGCGTGTGGCAGCAACGGCAAGTATATCGTGCAGGAAGATCCCTAACCTTTTAATAATATATGCGATATGGGCAAACCAATCAAAAACCCGATGTTCCCCTTCAATAGGGTAGCGGCTCGCTTCTTTCAGCAGACCATCAATCAGCTTGAGGTGAACACCATGACACAGTGCATCTACCCCAAGGAGGTGTATAACGGATATGCTGTCGTCAATCAGAAACGCAAGGAGATGGGACAGTGGTACTCAACTGGCGAGGGCGCAAAATCGTTTGCCGGAAGAATCATCGAAGCCGGAGAAGGAGGCAAGGTGACGATGGCTTTCCAGTTCAACGACTATATGCGCTTTGTGGATATGGGTGTCGGTCAAGGAACAACATACGAGGACGTAGAGTCGGGCAAGAAGGCTCGTTTTCAGACGCGATACGTCAGCAAGTGGGACCGCAAGTCTGGCAAGTCGCAACGTCCTGCCATCATGATGGAGCTTCGCCACCTTCAGCAGCGCATCGCCAACTACCTTGTTGACTTCTACGGCTACGAGGGTGAGGTGAAACTGATAAACACCTTCGAGGAAGCAAGTCCGATAAAGATAATGTAACAACACAAACACACTAAATATGGCTACAGCAAAGAAAACTCAAATCGTCATTACTGCCAATGCCGCCGTCGCCAAAAAGGTGATGGAGGAGCTTCAGCAGCGCATTGACGGTATAAAACAGAAGATGGCAGCGCTCGACGTGACAACCAAGCAGGGCCAGCGCGAGTTTAACAAACTGAAGAAAGAACTGGTTTCGTATAACTCGGCTGTAACGCAGAATATCACAAACTATCAGCGTATGCAGCACGCTATCAAGAATCTCAGTTCGACGTCGTTGAATGAGTTGAAGCGTGCTCTTGGTGCTGCAAAATCGGAAATGGGAAAATTGACTATTGATGACAAGCGTCTGCCTCTTATCCGAAAGAGAGTGGAAGCCTTGCAAGGTCAGATAGACAAACTTACCGGCTCGGTACACAAGCAGGGTGGAGCATGGAGTACCGCCATGAAAAACCTTACGGCTTACGTTGGATTGTTCTCGATGTTCAATAAGGCGAAAGAACTTGTGACGGGTGCTATCAAGAAGAACTTGGAGTATTCAGGTTCGTTGACCGACATCCGCAAAGTTTCTGGCTTGACGATGGAACAGGTAAACCAACTCTCTACCGAGTTGTCTAAAATTGACACCAGAACAAGCGTGGAAGGGCTGGCACGGCTCGCATTCGAAGGTTCCAAGTTGGGCATGTCAAAGTATGGCGTGGAAGGTATGGCTTCATTCGTCCGTGCCGCCGATAAAATCAATGTAGCAATCGGCGAGGAGATGGGCAAGGAAGCCCTCCCGGCTCTTTCTAAGATGGTGGAAGTTATGGGACTTATCCCGAAAATGGGTATCGAAAAGGCGATGCTTGCTACGGGTTCTGCTATGTTCAAACTTTCTACGACAAGTACATCTACATCTAACGACATTGTGGAGTTTGCCAAACGACTGACTGGTGTTGCTCGCACCGCGGGTATCACCACCGACCAGTTGCTTGCCCTCGGTTCGGCAAGTTCTTCCATGATGCTTATGCCCGAGGTGGCTTCTACGGCCTTTGGTAAATTTATTGTGGCATTGCAGAAGAATCATAACCTTATTGCCAAGGAACTCGGCATCCCCGACGAGACAATCAAGAATCTTTATGCGACGGGGCACGCCATGGACGCAATGGTTCTTGTATTCGAGAAAATGAAACAGAAGGGCAATATGAATGCCCTGGGCGAAATATTCAAACCTCTTGGTTCTGAAGGTCAGCGTCTTGTTACTGCTATGGTGACGATGGCTAAAAACGTGGATATATTGAAGGATCATCTCTACGAGTCGGAAGAGGCGTTCCGTGAAGCCACTGCAGTAGGCAAGGAATACTCGATGCAGCAGCAGTCGGCCATCGGTATTCTCGACCGAGCCAACAACCTTTGGGAAAAGGCGTTTGTCAATCCAGAAGGAGTGGATAGTGTGAAAAGTATGGCCCAGGCATGGTATGATATGTCCTTGATGATGACGCAGAGTCCTATATTCCAAGGCTCCCTCAACGCCGCTCTTTCTCTCGTCATTATTTCCGTAAAGATACTTGCAAGATTCTTGCCGGCGATTATCAACTATCTTATGGCTTTGGGCGTATGGAAGACGATTACTTTCTTTGTTGATTTGTCAAGAGCTATTTGGGGCGCTGTCACTGCGCAGAATGCTTTGAATACAGCTTGTAAGGTTAATCCTTATGTGGCTTTGGCAAGTGCGGTTTTGACGGTTGTCGGTATAATATCTTCTTTCGTAAATCAAGCAAACGAGGCAGCAAAAGCAGCCGAAGATGCCAAGCGTCAAGCAAACGCATGGAAAGACACGCTCGGTCAAGCAGCCGTGGAGACTGCCGAACTTAACAAGAAACTCAGCAACTACAAGCGGATGTTGAACGAGTCGAACCTTTCGCAAAAGGATCGTCAAGGGCTCATATCGAGATTTAATAAGGATTTTCGTTCTTACATCACCAACCTCGGCATCGAAATTAAAAACGTAAAAGATTTGCGCGACCATTATTCCGAGCTGGCGCAAGAGGCCCAGAGAGCTACTTATTATCGTATGATGGAGAAAGCAAAGCAGCAAGCTCTACCGAAACTCGATGCGGATAGAGATTCGGCTGCAAATGCTTTGCTGGCTCAGGTACGAAAACTGGGTATTGATAAACTTGGTGTTTCTTTCAGTGACATCGACAGATGGGTGAGCAAGGGAGCAAACGGAAATGCCATTTTTTGGTACTTGGCTAAAAAAATGCAGGTAAGCAAATCTGGCTTAATCAAGGGCGAGGATTGGCGTATCGACAGAAGAGGATTTGTGTATCGACAAGGGTATGATGGCAGACATATCCCTGCACGTTCTTCGAGTGGTGAGGATATGTCTTTCAAGCTCAGAGATCTTCTGTCCGCATCTCGTTGGTACGCTAATGCTACGGGAAGAAGAAGAAAGAAAGAAGATGAGATTGAGGATAATTATCATAAATGGTTCCCCGAAGGTTATACCCCGTACCCCGAAGAAACACCTGGCACACTCGAAAACGACGCTCCCGATAATAATGCTATCCGTGCCGAGAAGCAGGAGCTGCGTGACAAGCAACGTTCTTGGCGTGAGGAATTGAAGCAGAAGCAGGACGAGGCGAATGCCATTATGGATAATGTTCGCAACTTCTATGAGCGTCAAATCAACGAGAAACTGTCTCAGGCAGTAAGCCTTGGAATGGATAAGACGGAGCAGGACTTGTTTGTAGAGCCTTTAAAAAAGCGTATGGATGAAGCCTTATCACAGGTGCGCCTTGCCATCGCTGGTCAGGCTAACACTTGGGAGGATTTCAAGAAGACGATGGACGAAGATCTTGTCGAGAAGACAGACGAGACTGGAGTCAATCTTTCCCAAAATCTCCTCACTTCCATCACAAAGAATAACATCGAAGCCCTACGCACCAAGATGGCACAGTTGGGTAAAAGCCTGAACCGTCCGATGAACTCCATCACTGCAGAAATCTTTGCCAAGGCTACCAAGAACCAGCAGGATATTGTGAAGCTGGAGGCTCGACAGGCAGAAGCCCGCCGAAAGATAGCCCAGGAGAACAACTATACGGGAGTCGTGCAGCAGAATATGTATGATGATTTCAATCAGATGGGTTATGCTAATCCAACTCATGCGGAATCGCTGGACAAAAGTACCTTTGACAGACGCAAGGCAAACATCATTGCTATGTTCGAGCAGGCAAGAAAACAAATCGCCAGCCTTTATTTCGTTGATGTCAACGATAAAGAGGATAGAGGATTGCTGATGCAGATGCTCTTTGGCAATGACACTGATGGGCTGGGTGCCCGTATTCAGAGTGTGCTGGGTAATAATGCGGAAGACTGGCAGGTATTCTACAACAAACTCATTCAGTATTCCGATGAATATACCGAGGCTCAGAAGAAAACTTACGATCAAGCAAAGAAGGTTGCCGAGCAGATGTGGAAAACCAACAAGCGTAATCTTGCCAGTCAGGAATCCTTGCGTAAAATGCAGCAGGAAAGTTCTCTCTTCGGCAAGCGCACTAACTTTCTCTCCAACCTCGGTCTTTCCGACCTTACCGCCGACCCAGAGGTGGAGTTACTGAAGATGAAGATGCAGATGGCAGAAGATTATTATGCCTTCTGTCTGAAGAACTCTCGTAATAAGCAGCTCATCGATGAAGCAGACAAGGCTCGTCAGGAGGCAGAGCTTGCCTATGCCAATCAGATGGCAACGGCGATGAAGAACCGCCTTTCGCAGATGCAGCAACTCGTGCAGCCTATTGAGACCTTCGGTTCAGAGGTAGGCAAGGCTTTCGCCCAGATGGAGTCTGACGTGTCAAGCGCACAGGAAAGTATCAAGAATGCCCTGAAGTCTATGATTGAGTCTTGGGCTAACATGGCGCTTAATGACGTGAACACCCAAATGTGGAAAGCCATCAATGATGCCGGAGCCAAACGAGGTAAGGCTAACGCACAGCCTGGTATTGATGCGGCGAGAGCCAATGCTAACGCCAACGCTACCATTGATATGGATTGGCGCAACCTGGGCACGGCTGAAAACCCGATGTGGGTACGTATCGTAGGAGGTCAGTATATTGATGCCAACGGCAACAATCTTGCAAATACTGAGCCTCCTGCTGCATGGAAGAAACGTCATCCAAACGGTACTATCCATGATTATAACAAGGAGACTTACGGTATTGATACCGCCTCTCAAGCGGGAACAGCCGCTGCTGGTGCTATCACAGGCGGTACTACTCTGTCTGATGCCGTAGCCGGTATCGGAGGCAGCCTTGTGGGTGACTTGATGAATACCAAATTCACTCTTGGCGGCTCTTCAAAGAAAACTGGAGACGACAAGGAAAAAGCCAAGCAGCTCAAGAAAGAAAAGAAGCATCAGAAAGAACTCAGTAAAGAGGTTAAAAAGGGAGCTAAGGATAGAGAGAAAGAAACCCATCAAGGTGTCAAGAATATAACTGACATCACCGATGCCGGCAATAAAGAGCAAAGTAAGAGTACGGAGATAGCGCAGAATACCATTCTTGATATGACCCAGACGGCTATGACCACCAATCTTGCAGCTAAAGAACAGAACAATCAGGATGTGGCAAACTCGGACGCGGCCCGCACCCACCAAGAGGTGACATTCTCTATCGCGGGAGCAATGTCGAAGTGTTTTGAGTTCTTAGGTCCTATTGCTGGCCCTATTGCTGCAGCAGGAGTGATGGCTACTCTGATGGGCTTGCTTCAGTGGGCACTTAATTCGGCTTTCAGCAGCAGCAGTAAGAAATCTTCTTCTGTATCTAAAAACACGAAGCTCGTTTCAGGTATGCTTACGTATGACAGCGGTAACGTGCAAGACCTGAAGCCATTTGTAGCCGACAATGGCGAGATTTATTGGGCAACAGAGGATGACGGCAAACAAAAAACTGGTGTGCAAATGATTAGTACTCCAAGGGCTACTACCATCAATGGTCAGCCTTCTCTTGTAGCAGAGAATGGCCCAGAGATAGTCATCGGTCGTGAAACCACGCAAGCCATGATGATGAACAATCCGGCACTTCTCAAGGCTCTCGTCAACTACGACAGCAACTATTCGGGCAGACGTGCAGCAAGACGCGCATTTGACAATGGTAATGTCGGCGAGCTTGCGAGCGCAATGGGGGACGCAGCAGCGGGCTTTACAGCAGAAAATGGTAATCTTCTGTTGGGCGCGCCAGCGGCCAACAATGTAATCGCCAACAATACAGCCAGCCAAGCCGCTCTCATGCAAGCCGTCAGAACCCTCCTCGACAGACTGAATGAGCCTATCTACGCAAAGATAGACATGTATGGCCGAGGTAATCTTTACGACAGTATGACGAAAGCCAATCAGTTTATGAAAGGCAAGGGCTAAATTTACGAATTTTATTTTCTTTATCTTATTTATTAGTTAGTATTTTCTGATGAGACCGCTCCGTTGTGAAACGTGGCGGTCTTTTTCTTTCGTTGTGAGGTATGAACGACCATCAAAAGATACTCTGTACGAAATCCGAATAATCTGGTCGCATTTCGTAAAAATGAATGTGACAGGGTAGGGTAGTGGTATAACTGACTCATTTATTGGGACTTTATTCGCATTTTTGGTCGCATTTCGGGGTCTTGGTCGCATTTTTCATGAATCCTAAGCATACTATATCAGAATTTTGGGTAATTTTTTTATTCTCCTAAAATCAAAAGCCCCTAACCCCAATTTAGAAGTTAGTAGCATTAACGGCTTTGCCGTAAACATCAGACAATAAGTTACTTACAAGATTGAGATGGGGCAAAGCATAAGACGGAATTGAGCCAATTTTGCTGTATTTTATATCTTTTAGATAAATATTTTATTTCTTATGCGCATATTAGTTTATAAAAAAAATAATCATTTTGAGACCAAAATAATATAAAAAGCTAATTATTAAGCAAGTAACAGCAAGAAAAAAGTGGGCAACAAGGTGATAATCGTGGGACAATCATGGGACTAAAATGGAGAAAAATATGATGAGTGGACTTTTGCTTTTTGGCTCATTTTTGAAAAATGGGACTTTTTGATACAGAAATGAGACCAGAGTCTTCATTTTGGTCTCATTTTATTTTATTCTCCTTCTCGTAACTCAAAAATACCTGTTATTACGTGAAACAACTGAGATATTTCGATTAAATTTCTTTTAATATATCTTAAATATTCAGGAAAACATCCCAGGTATTTTGTTATCTTGATTTTATTTCTTAATTTTGCAACGAAAGTACTAAGTATAATAACTAAGATATGTTTGACGAAGTTTGCTCTATTTATGAGTCTGCCCAAGATGCTTATGGTCGTTTCGTAGACCGCGAGACGGGTGAGTGCATTCAGCAGATGACTATCCGCGAGTTCTGTCTTACGGACAGATGGAAGCCGTATGTTCAGCGCCTTCGTGCTATGCGTCAGGAATTTGGCAGCAAGGCAAAGAAGATGCCCGAGTACATCGATACCAAGAAGCATTTGCCTGGAGCAACTCTTAGCGGCTTGTTCGCCCTCTATGAGGATGACAGTCTGACCCATCCAGGGCAGCGTGTCATGGTTAGCCGACGAGAGAGCCACCTGAAACAGCACACGGGCTGGCTCGCCATCGACATTGATCTGCAGGACAATCTTCAGATAACTGATTTTGAAAGTATATTTAAGCTTGCCCGTTTTCGTCCTGAGATAGGATTAATGATGCGGTCTTGCTCTGGTACTGGTTATTTCGGTCTGGTTCGTCTGGCCTATCCCGAAAGACACAAAGACCAGTTCAAAGCTCTGCTCAAAGAATATGCCGCTATTGGCATCATGCTCGACAAGGCTTGCAGCAACATCGGACGTGTGCGCTTCGCCTCATGGGATGATCCCGAACATATATATATCAATGAAAATGTGGTGCCGTATAAGGGACTGGAAGATATGGCTGTGTTGCCATCGCTAATTCCTGTAACTAAAGTCGCTACGCATTACGAAAATACGTCGTCAGGTCAGAGGTCGGGTTATACTGGTGATTGGGAGAATGATACACCCGACATCATCTTGCGCAAAGCTCGTGTTCTTGTACGCAAGGTAGAGCAGAATGCTGTTGACATTATGGAAAACTATGATGACTGGGTTAAATGCGGAATGTCTTTATACAGTATCGATCCGAATGAAGGCTATGATATGTGGAAGCGAGTTTCTCGTTTCCGTCCCTTTGATGCCAACCACGGACACCGTGAATCAGACTTTGTGGCTCCTTGGAAATCATTCGGAAAATACGACAGAGTAAGAGCAAATACTTTTTTCATGTTTTGCAAAAGAGCCAAGGTAACACTTTCGAGGGAGGATATGCAGGAAATCTATGGCTAAAGGGTCGTAATCACAAAAAACATTTTTTCACAAGTGTTAAATCGAAAACTCAAAAAATGGCAAAAAAGCCCTGATTTTCGCAAAAAGTGAAGCCTATGCGTATTTACTTCATGTCTACTGATTGTTTACTGATCGTTTACTGATTGCTCAAATGTTAAAATTCAAACAAAAAATATATGAAACTGATAACAATTACTGGTCCGAGTGGCGCAGGAAAGGACACTGTGGCTCAGATGCTGTCCGACTTGGGCGGCTATAAAGTGATATGTTCTTATACCACACGTCCGAAGCGCGAAGGCGAGATTGACGGTTGGCAGCATTATTTTGTAGAGAAGTGCGACGTACCGCACGATAAGATGTTGGCATACACCCAGTATGGCGGCTATGAGTATTGGACCACCATCGACCAGGTGACGGACAAGGCTATTTACGTGATTGACGAGGACGGACTGAAAGCTTTGTGCGAGAAATTCCCCGACATCGAGCTATTCAAGATTTGTGTGACGGCATGGGAAGCAACCCGACTGCGCCGAGGGGTGTCGCAGGAACGCTTAGACCGCGACCAACAGCGCAATCTTCTGTCCTTGTTCTTCTACGATGCAGTAATCTTCAACAACGGCTTGCTCGAAAGTTTGTGCGACAAGGTGAAGCGACGAGTTTTGTGTAAACTTCGGGAAATATGAGAATGCACTATCTTTTAAATAACAAATTAAAATTCATCCATAATGAAATTCATCGAACCACAAGTAGAATGGTGGCAGCAGACTACTCTTGCGCAACATATAGCAAGAGTGGGAAGGATTTGCTACAAGGCAAAGGGCAAGCAGCCCGGAGAAGGATTGACCGAAGAGGAAGTGAAAAATTTCATCCAGACGCGTGACGAGGTACGTTGCAAGGACTTCTGGGACAGCGGACATCGCTCGATGTTTCGTCACGGCACAGTCTATTTCTTTATGCCCAACGAAAGGGGTCTTCCTAACCACATCTGGGCATATCTTGAGGCATCGCCTTACATCAACTATGCCACCAAGAATCATAAGGTATGGTTCAGTACCAATACTCAGTTTGCGCTTGAGCACGAGGACATGATGAATGCGCTTAGTCAGTATGGTGTCAGCGAAGACGAGTTTATCGAGAAGGCACTGAAGTACGAGTGTGAGGAGGCATTCTCTATTATCCGCATGACGATGGTAGTAACCACGCAGATAAGTACATCGCGTGAGCTCAACCGCACGTCGCCCAACAGCATCGCCGAACAGAGTACACGCTATTGCAATTTAGAGAAGAAGGGAGGCGTGCAGATAGCACGTCCGCATTGGCACGCAGAAGGCAGTCGTTGGCAGCGCTTTGTGTATGGCCTTGTATGTCGAGTGTGTGAGTGGGGCTACAACCGACTTCTGAAGTCCGGCTTGAAGCCGCAGGACGCACGAGGTGTTCTGCCTCTCGACACCTATACCGTTGTGGCATATACCTACACGCTTTCCGACTGGAGCCATATTCTTGACCTTCGCTTCCATGGCAAGACGGGCACGCCGCATCCCAATGCAAAGATTATTGGCGAAAAGATACGCAACATCATCATCGAGCGTATGCGCCAGTATTGTGATGAGTTTGACATTTAATCATCAATATAAACATATATATCATGGCAAATTTAACATTAAACGAATATCAGGACAAGGCAATGAGTACTTGTCTTCCTGAGAGTGACAATCTCTTCTATATGCTTGCCAATCTCGTAGGCGAGGTCGGCGAGTTTGCAAGCAAAGCCGGTAAGCACATGCGCAAAGGCAAGCTGCATATCACCACCACCCAGCGCGACGAGGAAGGCAAAATCCTGCATACACAGGTGTGGAACGTCAGCGACGAGGAACGACATCTGATGCTCTCTGAAATCGGCGACATTCTTTGGCAGACAGCAGGACTGGCAAAAGTGATGGGCGTTACGCTCGAAGAAGTGGCTGATGAAAACCTGGCAAAACTCGCCTCTCGTAAAGAAAGACATGTCATTGCCGGTGATGGTGACGAGAGATAATCGTATAAAATAATCATGGCTAAAGATGCGTCTTCGTTTGGGCGTTAATGGACGTTATGATAAATAGTAGATTTTAATATGGGCAAAAGCAAAAAGCAACAAGAGGCAAAGCGCATAGATGCCATCTATGCGCAGCCTACCATTTATTACATTAACTTCAAAGATGTACCTTTGGAGAAATACACTGAGTCACTTGACCTACTCTTTCGTGATCCTGACTTTAATGAGTTGATGACGAAACGCAATAACCTCGCGAAGGTGGCAAGTAGGTTGAAGCAAGGTTCTTCAGAGATTCAAAATTTGGTGAAGCAGATACAGAAGCGCGATTTAGAGCTGGCTTATACGATGTATTCCTCCGTTGTGTTGGCGAATGTTCGTTCTAACGTTACCTTCGACTTTTTCTCCTTTGGTACTCTACTGAGATATTTTGTAGATTATTCTCAGGATGGTATGCAAGAGAAAGTAGATACATTGTCACTCAACCTTGATAAGGTAGCGTTTCTTTCTGACATGCTGGAATGTGTCGTGAAGGATGTCAGGTCGAATATGTATGCAGTCTTCGGTAATACTACTGAGTTCCATCAGTTTGACGGTGTTCTTAAAATGATACAGCAACTTCGCGGCTTTTATAAGTCTGTTGTCGGTGAAAATGACAACACTCCCAAAGCGCAGCTTTATTTTGACTATTCTGACAGCATCGACGACTACCTCAGCAAACGTCTGACCACCTATTGTAAAAGGCTTCGTAAACTGACACCCCAGCTTCCAGTCTACTCTGCAGAGCAGATGGTAGAAGCCCTTAACCTGTTTTTTTACAATGAAACCCATTTTGATAAGGAATTTATCAAGCATACGGAAAGTGGAGGAACGTATATAGATGCTTTATCGCCCAGTCAGACAGAAAGGCTCGATAAGGTGATGAAAGAGGCGGGATGTATGGTCACAGCGGATAAAGATCCTGCCAACTATTGTTTTAGCGTAACAGATATTATTCTGTTGTACTATCATAGAAGTAAAGGTAAAAAAAGTAAAAAGGTAAAAAGGTAAAAAAAGACTTTCTTGCTGATTTATAGGTAAAAGTAAACATAAAAAAACATGCCAAATATCTATCTTCGGCTTCCGTTGAGTCGGTGCCAGTTTATCAGGAATCGAGACTCTAACCATGTATTGTCAAAGTGTGATCCTCTGGTCTTTAACAGTTATATGCCGGAGCATTTCATTTTGCGCAATTCACTGACCCCGGCTGTGGCTAATTGTAAGCAAATAAACATGACCTGTTTTTCGCAACAGCAGTGGCGAAACATGATGCAGGGAAGACACCCTTTAGGTGGTAGTATTGTCATCAAGAGAGATGTTCACCAATATCTTTCTTATGGCGAAGTTCAGTACTTGAATGGTAAACTTGATTACGCTAAAACCATTAATGAAGATTATCTTTGCATTAAACTTCCAAATGAGGTGGAGATGGTAGATGTAGTAAAGTCGGTTACTCCTTCCTGGACGATTGATACCAATGGTGTGCGTCGCCTGCTTACATCCATCAACAATGACTTCAAGCGAAGCATTGTAGAGTGGTCGTTGTCTACTTTCGATTATTGCACGTCAAAAGGCCGGCTGATAGCCCGCTCCAGGGCTGCTGCGCTGGAGCGATACTTAATGAGATATGGCATAGAACCGACAACCGAAGAGAAGGATAATCTTCGCCGTATCGTCAACCGCTGGTTGAGTACTGAACACGCCAATTATAAGTCGTTTTCGTGTTTCGATATGCAGTATGGCGATGCTAAAGAAAGCAGTATGCACATTGACGAGATACAATGGCTGTAAAATACAACCTTTAAAAATGTGTTAATAAGAAAAGCAAAATAAGTTAAAAGTTTAAATGTAATATTCGATATATATGTTTATACCAGATAATTGTAGGGAAACGTTTCTCGATGGCGTAACCGACGTTTACTTTCATGATGTGGAACATTCCTCCATCCCTGTTCCGCCTTTTGTCGCTCAGATTATGCAGATAAACAACTGCAACTTTTCTGAGCCAGCGCTGCATATCGCCATGTCGGAAGGAGAACATACGGTATTGGCAAGCAGTATTACAGCCAAAGAAACTCCATCGCAAGGTGGAAACGGAACTGTTTATACCTTTGAGGTGAGTGTAAATGTGGTGACTGGTGGTAAAAATGTACGCGAAGCGTCTAAACAGATGAAGGGTAAGGACTATTATATAGTACTTCGTAGGCGAGACGAATCGTTTTGGCTCTGTTATACGCTTGCTCATACTTTTCGACTTTCCACATCGTCGACTGTTACAAACAGCTCGGAGTCGAGAACCGTTACAGCCACCTGTAAAGCAATGTCCGATTTTATTCCTATTCAGTTGGAATAAATTTTAAGATATATTCGTTAAATATCAGAAATAGTATTTAGTTGTCAACGTCGTTGTCCGTGAGGATAGCGGCGTTTTTTTGTCCTTTTTGCCTACCTTCAATCTATTACCTTTGCAAACAGAAACATTTGACATAGTACATTCTTTGGTAAAAAGAATTGTTTACAGGATAACATACATTTACAATCTTAATTTTTAAACCCGTATGAAAGGTCTTTTTGAAATTATGACCAACAAGGAGTGGATGATCAACCCCGAGTTCGTACACGGAATACGTAAGGCCTTAGAGCAGAACCTGAACACTCATGCTGCTTTCGAGAAGCCTCAGAAGACTTGCGGTTTTGTCACTGCTATAGACGAGAACGGATGCGTCTACTATCCCGAGGAATATCAGATTTCAGAGGATGGTAATCAGGTGAGAAGTCAGTGGGCTCTCAAAGATGAGAATGCACAAAATTTTCCTTTTGTCTCTGTCCTTACAGTTGATGGTCCTATCACCCGTAATGGCGGCGGCTGCTCGTATGGTTCCGTCGATCATCGTAACATGATGATTAATGCAGCCAATCATCCTTTGTGTCGTGGTCATATCTTTATTATTGACACACCTGGCGGTACAGCATGGGCTAAGAATGATTATGAACAGGCCATCAATTATGCACGTTCACTTGGTCAGCCAGTTCTGTGTTTCATCGATGGTGACTGCTATTCTGCCGGTATGTATCTCGCTTCTCTCTGCGATGAGCGATATTACATGCACCCCAAGGACGGTGTAGGCTGCATCGGTGTGATTGGTGCTTTTTATACTGAGGCCGACGGCAGTACCAACAAGTTTACTAACGAGACTTATCACGAGATTTACGACCCGGAGTCTTATGATAAGAATCGCGAGTTCCGTGATATTGCCAACGACGGCAATACGGAGAAGTTCGTGGCAGAGTTGGCCGAACTGGGCGTAGAGTTCCGCAGAGATGTAAAGAAGGCTTGCCCGAAAGCTAAAAAGGAACATCTGCATGGAAAGATATTCACAGCAGAAGAGGCAAAGGGTATTTTGGTGGATGGTCAATCTACTTTCCTTGATTGCATCCACCGATGCTTCGATCTCTACAATGGTACAGCAAAGCCTATCAAGAGAGAAATCACCACTGATGACCAAGGTACTGATACCGAAGGCACAGAAAAAGAGCCTAAGAACGCCTCTACCCCAGCTACAGTAGCCAGTTCAGCACAAGAGCCAACAACCGCTCCATCTTCAAAAAAGGATAACAACAACAATTTTAACCAAACTCATATTGATATGAAAAATTACCCATTGATTAGCGCTGCTTGTGGTATCAAGGAAGGCGAGATTGAAGTCAATGCAGAAGGCACATTCATGAATGCTCCATTGCTCGACTCTCTCGAAACCAAGTTGAACACCAACGAGCAGGCTGTGGCCGATGCAAAGCAGAAAGCCACTACAGCAGAGCAAAAGCTCGCCGACCTTCAGGCTAAGTTTGATGCTCTTCAGAAAGAACACGCCGAAGCTAAGACTCGTTCTGATGAAACGGCTGCAACTCTCGCCAAGAAGAACGAGGAACTGACAACTCTTACTGCCAAAAAGGATGAGGAGATAGCTGCCCTGACAACCGACAAAGCCAAGGTCGAAGAGGAACTGAAAGGCGCAAAGGAATCGCTCGCTACAGCCGAGCAGACCATTGCCGACAAGGACGCCCAGATAGCCGCCCTTACCGAAGAGGCTGGCAAGGAGCCTGCGGCAGGCACTGCACCCGGAAACAACGGAGAAGGTGCACAGGTAACCGAACCCCATACAGCCTACCCCACTTGGAACCCTTCAGATCCTGTTGGCTCAAAGAAGGCTATCGAGAAGTATAAACGTGATAATGGTCTTCTCTAACATCATTTCTATTTTTTCAAACTTTCATTCACATTTTTAAAAAGTAAAGTATTATGAATACACCTAAAAACTTTATTGGTATTGATGCCCTTCAGCAGGTAGCTAACCAAGTTTTTAAAAGCGTCGTGATGGGACCACAGTATGCAGCTCCTGAAGATATGCAGCGTCTTGGAGTAAAAGTTATCAGTGGCATCCAGTATCAGCGTACAACTAACATCTTCTTGCGTAAAGGTGGCACCACTCGTCGAAAGGATGTCAATCCTAAGATGAACAGCGAGGTGGGCTTCCTGAAAGAGCGTGTACTTACTGCCAAGCTCGCTTGGTTCCATGGTTCTGATAATATCGACAGATATTGCGAGACAATCCATGGTACAGATGCGCAGGGTGCTTATCCTCTTTCTACTGTTGCTGTAGAGGCCGTAATCAAAACCCATGCAGATGACATCTACAATAACGCCTGGTGGGGTGACATCGACAACGATCACGATGGCGCTACTGAAGAAGAGAAGGCTATGGGCTTGGCTGATGGCTGGATCACCTGTATCAACCATGACATCGAGGACGGCTTGATCAGTGATGCTAACCATAACCTCATTCATTGTGAAGCCATCTCAGCTCCTACATCTGCTACTGATAGTTCTGCTTACAAGAACTTCCGTGAAGCTTACATGAAGCTTGATCCACGTCTTCGTCGTCAGCAGATTTTCGCTTATATGACTACAGAGACCGCTATCAACATCTCTGATGCTTATGCTCTCCAGTCATACGGTACTCACAAGCTCGAAGTAGTAGCAGATGGTAACTACAAGATTCCTGAGTTGCCAAAGGTAACTATCGCTCCTGTAGACGGTATGGGTGAAGGCGACCGCATCATCTTCTCTGTTGCCGGCAACCTCGTGTTTGCTGTTGATTCAGAGGGTAATCAGACTTTCGTCGATGTACGCCTCGGTTCTGACAACGATACACGTGACCTGCAGTTCCAGTGTCAGAGTATTCAGGGCTACGGTATCGAAAATCCATTCTCATGGGCTTTGGCTGTTACGGATGGTGAGCTGCGCTGCACTGACTTTGTATCTGGCGACTATACCAACTCTAACCTTGTAGTGACTATCGCAGAAACTGAAGGCAAGGAGATTACCGACGCTTCAGTAACCATCAACGGTACTAAATATGACAAGGCCGTAGAAACCACTCCTAACCAGATCCTGACTCTTGAGGCAAAGGACGGTACAAAGGATAAGTTCTCTCACTGGAGCAACGGCAGCAAGGAGAAGTCCATCACCATCACCGCTACCGGTATGAGTATGGGTCTTACTGCCTTCTTCAAGGCAAGTGAGTAATCATCGGCACGACTGCTCATAATAATAAAATCACGGGCGGCGGTCGGCTGACCTGACGGAAAATGTCGGTCGTCGCCTTTTTTATTAAACCATTAAAACAAGATACGACTATGGTAGAAAAAGCAACATGTCCTGAGCTCTTGGATGTACTGAACGAAAACGAGTGCTTGGAGAATATCGCAGGTATGGGCAATAATGTGTATATCGGTCTGAAGAGTGATTTGGCTGCGCCACTGACTCTCACAGGCAGCACTTATTCTACTCCTACCTTCAAGAGCGGTAAGGGACTTTACAAGGTTGAAGCCAGCGATGACACACAGCAGATCCAGGGTTCTTCGGCTGGTTACAGAGGTGGCTTCGATCTTACAACTAACTTTGCTCTCGACTCTGTGAGTGAGACAGGCGGCAAGTTGGCCCGCGCTATCAACAACCAGGATGTTTTCATCATCGTAACAGGTAAGGGTGGCGACAGAACGCAAATCATGTACGATCCTAACATCAAGGTGAAGTTCGACAATGGCGGCATCAAAACCGACACTGGTGCCAAGAGTGGCGACGAGCGTAAAACCACCTTTGAGGCAAAACTGAACGGTGTACTTTATCCTAACCTCTACGTGACCGATCCTACTACGGATGGCTGGGATTCACTCCTTGCTTCCAAGGCAGTGGGGGGATAACGGGCGGAACTGATAAGAGCGAGACTGATTCCGCCGATCAAGGAACATCAGCAGCAAAGAAAGCGGCTGCGAGAACGACTGCAGCAAGGACGAGCACTGCAAGTGTGAAGCCGACAGACGCAAGTACAACTCCGACAAGCGCCGCCAGTACATTGATTGATGATGATTGATCGCTCTAAATTGTAAGACAAAACATTTACAATTTAAAATCTATAAATTCAAAGACTCGGTATCTTGACTAATAAGTCTATGATACCGAGTTTTTTGTTATTATAATATTAGCATTTTTAATGCGAGGTTTCTGTTATCTTTAAATATTTTGTGTAAATTTGCGGCATGAATTTATTATTGGTCTATTAACATTTAACTATTATGGAACTTCGTCATTTGCGCTCATTTGTATATGTAGCCGAAACTTTATCGTTCAGTATTGCAGCCACGCGCTGTTGTGTCACTCAGTCCGCCATCAGTCAACACATCAAGGCTCTTGAGGATGAACTGAGGTGCAAGTTGCTTATCCGCACCTCGCACAGCATTATGCTCACCGAGAGTGGCGAGGCGCTTTTGCCTCGCGCCAAGGAGATACTGAAGCAGACGGATGACTGCAAGGAGCAAATCAATGCGCTCAACAACTGCCTTGTGGGCGAGCTGAGGATAGGTGTAGGTTCTTTTATCGCACCTTACATTCGGATGGCGGCACTTATCTTCATGGAGCGATACCCGAATGTGAGAATCAACGCCGAGTTTGCCAAGGCAGCGAACTTGAACCACCTGTTGAGAAGCCACTCCATCGACCTCGCCTTCACTCTGAACTCTGCCTACAAGAATGAGGGTATCAAGTCAGAACCCTGTATTCCTTTCCGTATCTATGCGATGATGCGGGACACCCATCCTTTGGCCCGACTGGAAAAGGTGTCATACGAGGATTTGTTAAGGCACAACGTGATTATGCCCGATGTAGGCGAAAGGGTGTTCAATACCTTCCAGCAATATCTGAGATACGACTTGATGAAACTGAATGTAAAATGTATTGTGAGCGACCCCAACGAGGACCTTGCTATCGTGGAAGAAACCCATTGTGTTACTTTCATGCCTAAACTTTATCTGAAGAGTCACCCCGCCCTTACCGTCCGTCCCATCGTGGGGCTTGAGCACGACCTGATGAGCAATGCCCACTGGATGAAGGACGTGCCGATGAAGCGGTCAGCACAACTTTTTCTCGACATTGTGCGCAACGAAGCCATACCTTATATTAAAACTCTTGAGGAAGCCATGCGATAAAAAGATATTGTTATTATACCTTTATATATTGTGCCTGTTTATGTTTTCATAAGCATTTCTGTTTCCTGGTTTTTCTGTAAGAACACTTCATAGACTTCCCTTTTCTTTTTGTCTTTTTCCCTTTACTTTTGCAGATGATTCCGATATTGGAAGAATTTTATTAATATCAATCATTATGCAAGTAAAAACTAATGACGGCAACTATGATGTTGCCAGCAAAGGCTTAGGCAACACAGCCCTTGGCCTTGGTATTGCGGGATTGGCTACCAGCCTTTTGGGCGGTGGTGCTTCGCTGTTGGGCATGACGAGAAATGGCGGTCCGGCTTCTGCCCACCCTTCCGACCCCGACGCACGTTTTGTCACCAAGAGTGAGACCAACCTCATTCAGGAGAACAGCACTCTGAAGACCGAACTCGCCATCCAGAAGAGCGAGAACTACACCGACAAGAAGTTGATAGAGGTAACCCAGTATCTCGACACGAAGTTGCGCCGTGTAGAAGACAAGGTGGATGCCAACAAGGACGCACAGCAGGCGATCAATTCAGAGCAGATGGCATACAATGCTGCTGCCAATGCCACCATCGACGTGCTGAAGTCACAGGTGGCATCTCTTGCGAGTGTCACCAAGGTGTTTATTCCTTCCACCAACGTATGCCAGACCGGCTGCGGTTGTGGCTGCAACCAGTAATCGGCGTGAGATATGGATTACACCAATTCTCAGATTTTGGCGGCGGTCGTGTCCGAGTGGGCACGGCCAGCCATTTCGCAGATTGCTGCCAGTAACCTGATGCGTCTACCCATGCTCCAGTCGTTGCAAGCCACCATCGGCAGCATGGGACTTGTGAGTGGCAACTACTCGCTGCAGGCCGACATGGAGCCCATGATACAGCCCATAGTGAATGCGCTCGTCACGCCGATGCTATGCAAGTACTTCGGCAACATTCCAGACGAGAGCATTCCGCAGATGGCTCACGACGTGGTGGACCAGTTGCGCTTCAAGGGGTCGCTCTCTATCCTTGAGGGCATGATTACCTTCGACGAAGATGACCTCGACGAGCTGGCAGACCTTCTGCAGAAGAACCTACCTGTGGAGTCTTCGACAGGCTATCAGGTAAAACATTAACGTAAGAAAATGCGGCGGCCAAGATGCGTCGCTTTATTAAAAAAGAAAAGACTATGAACAAAAGAACCATTCCTGCCGTCATTACGGCTACTCTGGCAGTAGGTGCGACAGCCACTGCCCCTTATTACGATGTGAACATCACGCAGCAGCTCTGCACACCTGCCTGCGTGGACGAGACACCCGTGTTCGTGCCCCAGTTTTCGGTGAAGAATATTGTCAAGGTAGGTACCTCGCAGTATCTCGTGGTGATGCACGTCGAGGGTGTCATCAACTACGTGCCATGCAACTGTGGCACGTGCTGTACCCGCTCCCAGGTGGTGAGCCAGGACTTCACCATTCCCGTGTTCAGTGCCACAGCCATTGCGTCCGTGTCTGCTTCGGTAGGTGCGATTCAGAACGGCATAGCCCGTGTGGCTTGTTGCAGCTGCAGTAAGACCTTTGTGTGCGATGCGCCTCTCACCCTCACCATCACAGCGACCGCTTAAACTCTGACGATGATGACGGAGTATCTGTTAGTAACCCTCGCAGTCCTGACGGCCGCGACGCTCATTCAGCATCTGGGATTGGCTGAAGCCGTAGCCCAGGTGTTGAGCAAGGTAGCATCATGCCCTCAGTGCCTTACGTTCTGGAGTGTGCTTGCCGTACTTGTGTGTATGCGTTGTTCTCCCGTCGGGGCTGCGCTGTTGTCCATTCTTGCAGCTTATTGTTCCAACTGGCTTTTGCTCTTGCTGCTTGTGCTGCAAAGATTATTCACAAGACTATACGATTATGAAAGAAAAGAAAGTGAAGGCCATGCCCGAGGCTCTGACCGAACCATCGAGTGACGACCTAAAAGAAAATAAGAAAGAAAGAAAGTTGGAGCAAGTTTCTTTCTTTCTTCCCGATTCGGGACAGGCGAAAGCGCTTCCCGTCATTCCACATTTCCGTGGTGCTTGTCCCAATTGTTAGACCATTAGTTATTTAAAAAGTAAATGAAAATCATGAAGTACAATCAATTAATCAACCAGGCCCGTGTTGACGGACAGATGACAGACAAAAAACTCAATGCTGCCTTGGAGCAGTTGTCGTGCGACCTGATGAAGGTGGAGAATGAGGATCCTGAACTTTACTGGAAGATAATCCGTCACCAACATGCCGTGCTCTACGACCGCCACTACAGCGAGATGTTTGCCCATCATGATGTCGACCGACTTCTCTACAGCAAGTTGGACGATGAGGGCGTGCCTATGGGCAGGGGCGCTCACTGGACTAAATCGGAGATTGAGCAAGCCACCAAGGACTTCGACTTCCCAAGCAAGGTGAATTGTTGGGACAAGTATGTAGCCTTCAATGCCATGTATGCTGACCTCTGCGCCGAGATGAGCGAAGAGGAGATTATCAAGGCCGCATACTTGTTCTACTTCTGTGATGCCGACTGGAAGGACACAGATGTACTCGACTGTACGAAAGTATGGGAATACATGAGCCATGTTTGAAAAGTAAAAAGGTAAAAAGGCAATTTAAAGGTAAAAAAGTAAAAAGGTAAAAAGAGCTTTCTTGCTGATTTTTAAGACAAAAAAGTAAAAAGGTAAAAAGAGCCGAATATCATTTTGCTGGCGTCAGCAAAATGGTAATCTTTCCTTTTCAGGATAATATTTCGTTTCAGAAGCCGCTTTGCTCCACGAAGAGTGCAGCATTGCGGCTTCCATTGTTTCCGGCTGCGTCAACCTGGTGTGCAGTCTGTCATGCGAAGTAGCTGGGATGTTTTTGTCCCGCACGACGGATGGCGTTTTCGTATCTTTGCCCTACATTTATAAACAATAGAACAAGAAAACGATAAACTATGGTAAAGATTGAACCTTTAGCTAAATTCATTCTCTCGTTTGAGGGCGGTTTCGTGAACGACCCGAAAGACCGTGGAGGTGCCACCAACAAGGGTGTGACCATCGGCACATGGCGACAGCAGGGGTACGACAAGAACGGCGACGGACGGATAGACGTGCGCGACCTCCGACTTATCTCAGATGCTGATGCTACGGAAATCCTGCGCCGATGCTACTGGCGTCGCTGCCGTGCCGACGAGATCAATGACCAGAGCATCGCCAACCTCCTTGTGGACTGGCTGTGGATCAGCGGTACGCCCGCCGTCACCATCACCCAAGCCATACTGGGTGTGAAAGCCGACGGCATCATGGGAAAGAACACCATGGCCGCCCTGAACCGACAGAACCCCGAAGCTTTCTTCTCGCGCCTCAAGGCTCGCCGCAAGTTGTACTACGAGCGGTTGGTGAAGAACAAACCGTCACAGAGGCGGTTCCTCGATGGATGGCTTCGTCGGCTCGACGGCATCCGATACGGCTCGCTCGTCGATAACCGGGGGAGAGAAATCACCTGGTAGTTTTTGATAACTTTCCCAACCATTTTTGGATTTTTCTGGATAAATCTGGTCCAGCTTTTTGATTTTTCTGGATTAAAAATAGTCCAATTTTGGCGTTTTTGGGATAAAATAGTCCAATTTTGGATTTTTTTCTGTACGAAAATAGTCTAATTTTGTCGTTTTTTGGATAAAATCGTACAATTTTAGATTTTTTCTGTACTAAAATCGTCCAATTTTGGCATTTTTGGGATAAAAACTTAGGATTCTATAAAAATGAACAATCCAAAAAAAATAGACTTACATCTTCCCCGACATTGGAATCTCTGCACTACGGAACAACTGGAGCTGATAGCCGACGTGATACGCGAGCAGGTGGAGCGGCAGGACAGATACCACCCCTTCGACATGCGCAACGTGAAGGTGGCGATCTTCTTCGCCCTGTCGGGTTTGGAGATAGTGGCGCTGCCCGACTCTCGCCTCGACATCAGCGAGCAGTATTACCTCTGCCGTATGCAGGACGACGAGGACAACGACACCTTTCCGCTGTATCTGTGGCAGATCAACTATTGGCTGACGCCCAAGGCGAAGACCGACGCCCGAAAGTCGGCAGAGTACATCGCTCAGGGAGCAGGCTTGCTCGACTGGCTTGACAACGAGAACGGTGCCTTTCTCACCCGCTTCCCCTACCCTGTCATCCGGCGACGCCGCGCATGGTGGCGACGCAAGAAGGTGTTCAGCGGTCCTGCCAACGACCTCGACGGATTTTCGTGGGCGCAGTATCGCTTCGCCTCCGACATGATGCAGACCTACACCCGACTGAGCAACAGCCTCTTGAAGATGCAGCAGCGCGGCACTTTCACCGACGAGCAGATGCAGCGGCAGATGAAGAACGTGAACGCTGCCCGGACGATGTTTCTCGCCACCATCTTCAACGGCACGACCGACTATGTGGACAGCAACACGGGCATGGTGAAACACGACTTCCACTATGAGTTGAACCAGTGGGAGACGAACCAGCCCTACTTCCGCGACTTCCCCGAAACGGCATGGCAGGTGATACTCTTCTGGTGGACGGGCGTGATGCACACCCTCGCTCATCGTTACCGCCATGTGTTCAAGGTGCAGCCCATCAAGTCGCAGAAGCCCTCCACGCCCTTGGAGATATACACTGCCACCACCGCCACCATGCAGAAGTATGCCGGTCTGACGGAGGACCAGGTGAACAACCAAAGCTATTCCCTCGTTCTGGAGCACCTGGAACGCCTGACGGTGGAGAATGAGGAAATGGAAAAGATAAGGAAAAAATAATCTTTTAAAGGTAAAAAAGTAAAAAGGTAAAAAGGTAAGAAGAGCCTTCTTGCTGATTTCTAAGACGAAAAAAGTAATAATCAAACCAAACAAGAGGATATGAAATACGGACTACCTTACAAAGGAAGCAAAAACAAGTTGGCAGAGCGCATTGTGCGCCTCCTGCCCAAGCGCACGCACCTCGTAGATTTGTTCTGTGGTGGATGCGCCGTGAGCCATGCTGCCCTGCTTATGGGCAAGTATGAGCACATACATATCAACGATATCAACTGGATGTGTCCTACGCTCTTCATTGATGCCCTTAACGGCAAGTACAACGATGAAAACCGATGGATTAGCCGTGAGGACTTCTTTCGTCTGAAGGACACCGACCCTTATGTGGCTGTGGTGTGGTCGTTTGGCAACAATCTGCGCGATTATCTTTATTCTAAGGAAATTGAGCCATTGAAGAAAGCCATACACTATGCCATGTTCTTCAGCGACTATTCGTTGGGCAAAGAACTCGGTCACGACCTCTCGTTCATCGACCCCATACAAGACCTTCAAAAGCGATACCTTGCCGTGAAGCATTACTTCAATAAGTTGGGTCACTTCCAGCAGCAATCGTTTGAGGGGGGGGCAGCGAATGCAGTCTATCGAAGCCTTGGAACGACTCAACACCAATTTGCAGAATTGGGGGGCAGAAAAGACTTGCCGAGATTGGAGACAAACGAAAGGCTCAATACATTTCGGAATATCACCCCTTGGAAAGGCTGTCAAATCCAGTCTTTCAAAAAAAAAAAAATCACAGGACAAGTCGAGCACGGCGAGCGGACAGAGCGAGTTGCATCGCTTGCAATACCGAGAACGGCAGCACAGTCTGCCCAGGTATTCGGGGGGGCAGTTTCTACCTATCACGTCCTCTGTGCTTGATTACGAAGAAGTCACGATACCCGAAGACAGCGTGATTTATTGCGACATTCCATACGAAGATACCAACGTATATAACAAGGCGGAAGGTTTCGACTATGAACGATTCTATCAGTGGTGTGAGCAGCAAACGCAACCCGTATTCATATCCTCTTATCAAATGCCCGAAGACCGCTTCGACTGCATAGAAGAGTTTACCCATCGTTCCACCTTGTCGGCTACAGCCAACAACCTCGTGACGGAGCGCATCTACGTCCCCAAGCACCAAGCCGAAAGAGGCAACCGCACCGTGCAGCTCACGCTGTTCTGAATTTATGTCCGCACCGCTCAAAATTTTCTCCCTACATTTGTAGTCGAAAAAAGCAATGTGTTAGCACATTTGACGAAAAGTGTTAGCACATTTGATGAAAAGTGTTAGCACATTGCAAAAAGCCTCTTTGTAGAATCGGGTAAAAATAGAGAGGAAAGTATTAACGCCCAAACAAAAAATAACCTATGGCAATTAAAACAAGAATTGCAGTTCGTGTGAACCACCTCACACAGGAGAAGCTGGCAAGCGCACAGATCGTTGACTTGCAGCAGATGTCATTTCCTGAGTTTTGCGACTACATGGCGCAGGACTCTACAGTAGGCGCAGCGGACGTAATGGCCGTGATGACGCAGTTGGAGAAAAAGCTGCCGCTTCTGTTGGCACTGGGCACCAAGGTACAGGTGTCTGCCGAGGGCATGACGGTACGTCCTACCGTCAGCGGTTCGCTCACTCAGAGCCAGCTCAAGGCGAAGCTCGAAGCACGTAAGGCAGCAGGCGAGGACGTTGACGTGAACCGAGAGATTACCGCCGCCGACCTCACCACAAAGGACCTCACCGCAGGTGTCGCCATCGACTTCTCCAAGAAGTTCAACGCCGCCTTCGCACAGCACGGCTCGTTCAAGCGAGTGGGCGATGCTGCTGCAACGGATGCTCCAGCAGCTCCCGGCACAGGCGACTCCGGCACCACGGGTGGCGGCGAGCAGAAGCCTGGCGGTAACCCTCCCGAGATTGAGTCGTAAAGGCAGCGGGTGCAATGTACGATAGTCATATATAAGGATTTTAATGAATCAATATAAACAAAAAACAATTATGAAAAAATTATTTTCAATTCTTTTTGCGCTTGTCGCAGTAGTGATATTATCCTCGTGCTGTTTTGTGTCGCCCGATGCCGACGAGGAAACCGTGTTGGTGAAGAAACCATGGTTCTTCGGACACGGAGGTGTTGACAACGACCCGGTGCAGAGTGGTCTGACATGGTGTGCCCTGAGTACTCATGCCGAAACATTCAAGATAGTGCCTGTACGTCACGAGGTTGTTCTTGACGACATCTTCTCCGACGATAACACGCCGCTCGACTTCCATTCTGTCATAGTCACTCAGGTGGAGCAAGGCAAGTCGCCCGTGCTGTTGCAGAATTATGGACGCGACTGGTTTGACACCAACCTCTACAACTACTTCTGTAATCTTGTCAGAGACCATATATCACAGTACAGTCCGTTCGATTTGATGTCCAACCGTCAGGTATTGAGCACCATCGACAAGAAGATTCTGAAGCAGATGCAGGATTACGTGGCTACCCTCTCCAAGCACAAGCCGATGCCCGTTATCATCAAGGACGTTATCATCGGCAAGGCAACACCCAACAAGGAGCAGCTTGCCGAAATGAACCGAACGGCAAAGATGGTACAGGCCAAGCAGACACAGGAACGTGAGTATGAGGTTCAGGTGGCTCGCGAGAAGGCCGAGCGCCAAAAGGCTGTGGCAGATAAGGCATATATGAGCGAGATGAATCTTAGCCCACAGCAGTTTATTCAGCTTAAATGGGTGGAAACAGTGGCTCTGAAACAGGGCGCAAACATAGACGTGCTCGTTGGTCCGGCAGAGCACATGTGGAATATCAAACGATAGTACGACTACGATATGTAGGCGGACGCAACACGACACCCCGAATACATCTTGATATAGGCCATAATGCAAAAACGTGAAACATATTGTTAGATTAACTGCGGCTCGCACGGCTCCATTCCCGAAGACTACCAACACTCTCGAACTTTCCAATTCTATGAAGTGGGCGGAAAAGGGAAGGGAGAACCGACGGGACCGCAGTTTTTTCGCTCAGACGCGGTACGTCGAAAGAGGCAACCGAGCCGTGCAACTCTCGCTGTTCTGACTCATGTCCGTACCACTAAAATAATTCTCCCTACTTTTGTAGTCGAAAAAAGCAACAACAACATATATTAACCCTAAAAAAGGATAACAGAATATGTCACGCAACAAGAACAGAGTTACCAACTTACAGCAGTTCCAAGATCGTAGTGAGGAACTGAAGCGCGATGGATATGTGGCCGTGGCACCCGCAGCTTTCATCAATCCCAACAGCGGCGCTCAAGTATTCTCATGGAACGATTACGTCCGCTCCATGCTCTTCGAGACAGCCGGCATGACAGCGCAGGGCAGCTCTACCACCTCACCGGGAGCACGACGACAGATTTCCACCATCTTCGCCTCCAGCGGCGGCGAGAACAAGGCCAAGCCCAACGGCGTGGGAACACCCGACCTGGGCTACATGGAATGGGGCATCGCCAACCGACTGCCCAACCTCATCTGGATGCTCTCACGCATGTCGCCCTTCACCGCTGCCGGCATCGACTTCATCAAGAAGATACTCGTAGGCCACGGCCCTGCGCCCAAGTATCACTACACCCAGTACGTCGGCGGCAACATCACCGAGAAATACATCCCCTACGCATCGGCTGGCACACTGCTCCGCGGACAGATAGCCGACCTCAAGGCACAGGAGGCAGCAGAACGTCAGGCACAACAACAGAACGGAACAGTCGACGACCCACTGCATTCCGTCAGTCAGCAGATCGAAGGCCAGCCCAAGGACAGCGACGAGATGAAAGCCCTGAAGGACGCCCTCGCCAAGTGGGAACAGACCAACCGCGAGGTGCAGAAATTCATGAAGGACAACGACCTGATGCAGACCTTCCTCAACATGGCGGGCGACATGGCGCTCATGTCGCAGTGCTTCGTCGAGTTGCAACTCAACCAGCGACAACTCTCCGACGATGGCAAGCCGGTACCCACAAGCCAGTGGACACCCAAGGTAGTGGGACTGAAACACCGCAGCATCTTCACCACCCGACTGGAGCGACAGGACACCAACTATCGCATCAACTATGCCTACTTGTCAAACCAGTGGCTCGACCCCACGCAAGACCGCACCGCTCAGTTCGCCGCCCTCGACAAGAGCATCGCCGCCGTGCCCTATCTTCCCGCCGTGTCGGCAGTGAAAGACCTCCAGGCCGCCGTGCGCCGTGCCCGTCAGCAGCGGGTAAGCCGCAAGGACCGCCCCACCCGCTTCATCATGTCGCCACGCGACTACGGCGGCCCCTACTATGCCGATGCCCTCTGGCACAGCATCTTTGCCGGAAGCATCTACGAGTATGCCTTCACCATCGTCGACGACCGACTCACCCGTAAGCGCAACTCCAACATCATCGGTCGCGTCATCTACATTCACCAGGAATATCTCAAGAACCTCTACACCCAGCAGGGCGACAAGAAGACCAAGACCATGGCGCAGCTTCAGCAGGAGGTGTTCAGCGACATCAACACGTGGCTCTCCAATCCCGACAATGCAGGTCAGGCGCTCATCTCTGCCGTGTTCAACGGCACCGACGGCAAGGAGCACAAGGCGTGGGAGATTGTGGAGATAGAGAGCAAGGCCAACTCGCAAGCGCAAGCCGAGAAGACCGAGCTGCAGGAAATCACAAGCATCATCTTCTTCGCCATGGGTCTCGACTCCAAGCTCATTGGCAACACTCCAGGCGACGCAACCTCATCGGGCGGCACTGACCTCCGCGAGCGTTTCCTCGTCAAGCAGATACAGTTTGCCCCATTGCAGCAGCTCATGCTCCGCTCCTTGGAGGTAACCGACGAAATCAATGAATGGGACCCACACCTCGAATGGCAGATAGACCGTGAGGTGCTTACCACCCTCGACAACTCGAAGACAGGCGTCACGAAGCAGGGACAGGAGTAGCCCTCCCCTCCCTGACTTTCGCCTGGCAATAACATCTTTTTTCACCCAGCACATAACAGCACAACACATCATGATACTTTCCACCAATCAAGAACTCCGGCTCATCCTGCCCAGCAATGCCGTGGACGAGATAGCCAACCTGCAGGGCGTGCTCGACAACAGCGAGAAGGACTTCCTGCAGGATAAGTTGGGCAAGCCGCTCTACACACGGCTCTGCGAATACTACACCACCCTGGGCGGCGACGGCTTCTATCAGCAGATGACCGACGGCACCTATGTCATGAAGCCATGGAGCGTCCTCCTCGTCCTCGCACAGCGTATGGTGGTCAACGATGCTATGGCGCGATACGCCTACCAGCAAATCCTTTCGGTCAACGGCGCAGGCGTCAACATCGCCTCCTCTACCGACTATGACCCAGCCACAGAGAAACTTCTCGACAAGGGAGTGGCGGGATATAAAAAAGAGGCCCTGGTGTCGCTCAACAATCTCCTCATACTTCTCGAAAACTGGGCCGTCAGCATCAACACGCCAGCCGAAACGGCCGCCCCGAAAGACGGCAGCGCAAGTACCGAAGTACCAAAGGGCGAAAGTACAGAAGTACCTGACGACGGAAAATCCGACATACCACAGGACGAAAGTACCGAGCGCCTCGCAGCTATCGAGGAGATAGTGCTGTTGTGGCAGGAGAGCAAGTACTACTATCTGCACCACGACCTCCTCATCCCCACGTGCAGCATCCTGCAGCAGTACCTCGACGTTTACGACAACCGCGACAAGTTCATCCGTCTGTTGCCCGACCTCCGTTACGTGCAGGACGAATACATAGCCGACGTGTTCGGCGACGAGCTTATCACCCGTCTTCAGCACGCCGATGACCGCGACAAGCTCCTCCGCAAGGTGCGCCGCCTGATGACCGCCTACCTCGTGGAGCGAACCACCGTCATCGCCTTCGACAAGGCTACCCGTCTGTTGGCGCACAACGAGTCCGTCTCGCTCCGCGATTCCGTCTATCGCCTCCTCAAGGCCGAGAAGCAGGCTCAGGAAGCCGCCGATGGCAATGCGTCCTCCTCCACCACTTCCTCCACCGCTCCCTCATCATCCGCTGCAGACAAATCCGGCGGCTACGAGAACAACCAGGAGGGCGGCAAGATATTCGTCACACCACTCATGTTCTAAAAACCCCGACAACAATAAAAGACACAACAATATGAACAAAGAGCAAATCATCCAGATACTCACGCCGGCACTCAACACCCGAATGTTGACAGCCGAACAGAAAGAAGCCTTCGAGCAGGGACTGACACTGCTCGAAAGCGTGCCCAGCGCACAGGCTTTCGTGCGCGACTCACATCGTTTTCGTGACTACCACCGCCGTGTGCGCCAGTTGATCACCAGTCTGCAGATTATTCCCATACCCGCCACCACCGAAGCCAAGCGCCACGTGGGCCGACCCACCAAGGAGGAGCAGGAACGATACAACGAACAGCAGAAGCAGAAAGCCCTCGACGAAGCCCGCCAGTCGCTCTTTCCCGAGATAAAGCCCAACGTGGCCGTACAGCCACTCACCTACGGCGGCATTGTGGCCAACCCCAACGGCGAGAGCATCGCCGCCACCATGCCCAACCTCGCACAGATACGTCCCTTCCTCAGTCCTGCCCTTCAACAGCGCGTCAATACCGTGCGTGACCTCCGCAACGAGATGGCAAGCAAGGCCGAACAAGCCAAGACGATGGCAGAAGCCAACGAGAAGTCGAAACAGCAGAACAAGGGCATCCTCTACACTGAAGCCGAGATAGCGCTGCTCGCCACCCGCGCCACAGAGATAGAGAGCCAAATCCTGCCCGATATTTACATGGCAGTGGACCGTGAAATGGGCGAAGTGTATCTCCGATTGAATCAGCGCAATGGCGACCCTGAATACATCGCTTACGTTGAAAAGACTTTCAGTTTGTCGCCACAGGAGCTGCGTACTCAGCTCAAGCCCTTCTATGAGAAAGCGCAAGGGCGTGATCCTCGCTTTGCCGTCAGCATAGCAGAGAAAATCGCTGCCGACCGCCCCGAGGTGAAAGCCGCACGCGACAAGGCAGCCAAGCACAAGGCCGAAGCTGATGCCATCATCAAGTATATTATCCGCAAGGACAAGCCCAGCACCAAGGCAAGGGTTAAGGGACTGAAGGAGCGTATCGACCGTTTGCGCCAGGAGTATGCCGACATCGTAACCGAAGACGAACTCACCGGCTACGAGGCCATCCTTACCAAGACCATCGCCGAAGCGGGAGTCTAAAATATCGTTTTGTTTTTAGTGCTTATTTTAGTCAGAAATGACTGGAAATTCGATAATAGAGAAGAGTCAGGATATGGAGAAGTCCGAAAAGTTTAAGGCATTGTGTATCGCCATCCTTGCCCAGAGCGGCAACTGCCAGGAGTCGCAACTTGCCTTCCGTGGCACGGAGAGCATACAGCAGATGTGCGCTGCCTGGCACAAATATTGGCACGGCATGATAACCGAAGTGCCACAACAGGTCATGGCAGCTTTTCGTGACTTCTATCCTGACTATAAGAGCGAGATCAATGCTGCCGGCATTTTCTATAATGAGGACTCGCCTACGGGCAACGTGCTCATCGGCGACAGCACAGAGACCATCCACCTCTATCATGCCCACACGGCCTATATCCTGGGCAACGCCCGTGTCGTGCTGCACAACATCGCCTCTGCCCTGGTTATGAATCCCGACTGCCATGTAGAGTTGCGCGACTTCTCACGTGCCACCGTCAAGGAAGGTCACGCCGTTGCACGCAACCAGTCCCGACTGACCACCAATGTCTCTGCCGAGTGTTATGACATGTCGGTGGTCAACATTACGGCAGGCACACTCACCGACCATGGCCACAGAGCTGTCTACGCTTTCGGTAATGCCGTCGTCAACTCCTTCACCCGTCAGTTTATCTCTATATACGACAACGCTCAAGTAAATATCAAGAAACAATGAACTCACATCTCACCATACTTATCAACGACCGACCTGTGTCGCTGCCCGATGATTTCTCTATCGATATAGAGGACCAGAACCCTGTGTTCAATGATAACGAGATGTTCGCCTATCCGTTTTCCATTCCGCTCGACGGCAACCGATGGCTGGTAAAGAACATCGATGACGTGCGGGCATCGTTTCGTGCTGTCAATATAGAGCATTTGCCTACGCGCATTCATGCCGACGGACTGCCCTTCCGCAACGGTACGCTCGTCATGCAGGATGCTGAAGAGATAAAAGACTCGCTCTCTATGAGTATTAATGCAGGCAGACAGAGTTTCAGCGACCTCATCGGTTCGCTCAACTGTCGTGACATCCCCATCAAGGATGAACTGATCATCGGCGAGAAGATAGGCAACGTAAGGGTAGACATCGAGAGCGACCCTGTTGTAAATGTCAGTGTGTTTGTGGAGGGAGGAAAGCATAAGGATGATGAGACTGTCACCCGAACCATTCATGCCGAGCACGTAAGCGTGAGTAAGGTGCTCGAACCGCAGGCTCTTGGCTTCTCCTATCCTGCATCGTGCCAGGAGTACACCACCAATATCCTTTATCCTTTACACATGAAGGCCGACGCTAAGAGAAAGTCGTCACGAGCCTACCCCAACGGAAATACAGTCAACGAGCCCGCCATCGCCAAGAATGGCGACTATATCAACACGTCGGCAGCCTATGGCGAGACAGATGGCGCAGGCCGTCCGGCAGCTTATTGCAACGCCCGTATCTGCTACAAGCACCACGGACTCGCAGACGATGGCACCACATCGAGCGACGTTATCAGCACGAAGGACTGCAAGTGGACCAACGAGGATCTTTATCCCTATTGGGTGTTGGACGCACGCCGTCCGCAGTCGGGCATCTGTTTCTATGTACTCTATTTTCTCGACTGCCTGTTTGCTCACCTGGGTGTCACCTTCGACAAGTCGGCACTGATGCAGATAGAGGATATGAAGCACCTCTGTTTCTTCACCACCGTTTGCGCCTACGACACCAAAGAGCATCCACATCACGGAACATACTATGAGGATAAAGACCCCGAAGTCATCGCCAAGAAAAAGAAGGCAGGCGAGATTAAGGAAGGATATTTCAAGAAGCAAGATCATATCAACTCCTGGTTGGAGTCGCGCGGTTGTGGTGGAAAAATCAACATCGTAAAGGCAGAGGACAAGACGGTCAACGAGCTCACCCTCACCACTAACGAAGGAACTTCCGAACACATACAGGTGGGAGAGACGACAAAAGAGGGCGGCAAGGTGACAGGTATCAGCATCGAGGCGCAAATCTCTAAGTTCAACGTACAGGCCAATGTACTCTATATGGTGGCCAACAGCGACAACTTCCCTGATGAGAGTGTCAGCACGATTATCTCATCCTTGGAGAGCGCCTTCGGCATCAAGTTTTCTTACGACTATGAGCAAAAGAAAGTCACGGCCTACCTTATCCGTGACGTGCTTCGCGAGAGTGGACAGCCAGCACGCACGTTTCGCGCAGACGTTCATTCTATCATTCCCGTCAGCGAGAAGATAACGGGTGTACGTATGCGATACTCCGAAGAGAGCGATGCCAAGGATCAGCAGCAGAACGTCAAGGACAGCCGCAAGAATAAAAATATGGGCTATGCTACCGACTACGACTATATCGACTATCCCGAACCGGGAAGTGGAGACAACGAAACGGTTTACGATCGAGATTACGTTGACTTCTTTCATAATTTAAGTTCTGGCGATAAAAGATGCTACATCGACCCGAAGACGGGCAATGCCTATCGCGTGAAGGTGAATGGCGACGCCACTACTACAGCCGACCTCAAGCCTGTGCTTTTCGAGGTAGGCCAGTACAAGGGTGTGGAGTATGGCGATTGCAGCGAGGAGAATGAAGACTTCATCCACGACATCACCATCGACTTCACCCCCGTGCCGTTCAATGATGTCAACTATTTCAAGGAGATAGAGGCTGCTTACGGCTCTCATACGGCAAAGTACTATGACGATTCAAAGACAACAACCTATGGTGTCGTTATCAAGGAAGGACAGCCTATCCTCTGCGCCTATGTCGATGAGGACATGGAGCATGAGTTTGTCGAGCAAATCATCAACCAGACCATCTCCTCGCCTTTCTGCGACTTCTATATGCAGCAGTCGTTGAAACTCGTCGAGAGCTACGACCCGTCAAACACCGAAGACGGCAACTCGCCTCTTCAAGACGATTCACGATGGGGCTTTGCCTTGGCCATGATGCGAGGCGGCGGTACGAATGCAACTACAGAGCCCTATGACTATAACTACGACCACTTCGGTACTTCCAAGTGGCGCACGGCAGCAGGCGAATATGCTCTTGCTTGCGACTCTATTGACATGATGGGCAATGTCTTCGACTATAATGGTATTCAGGAAGGCAGAGGCAAAGGTGAACGTTTCTCGCTCAAGATACGTGCTTTCAAAGAGCCGTCATGGCTCAGTAAGCCTGAATATAAGGATGTTTCACTCTGCGCCCCCGACGAGGTGGACACTAACGGCAATGTGATAACCAAGATACGCTCACGCGGTCTTTTCGATACCTTCATTCTGCCCTACGCCTATTTCCTGCTTAACCGCAAGAAGTACATCATCCGCTGTTCGGCTTCTGTCGCACAGATAGCCGACATACCAAACCACTGGAAGACGTGGTGGAACATCGGAGGTGTGAAATGTCTTATCGACAAGGTGAATACAACTATCACGGCCAAGGAAGGCATTGGAGAGGTGGAACTGACCGTCTATGCCTTGTAAGAGTATTCTTTAATCAAACAAACATAATCATGGATAGAAAAATATTAATCACAGGCACAGGTATCGTTTCCTGTCTTGGCAACGATACCTTTTCCGTCGCACAGAAGCTGGCGTATGGAGAGTGCGGTCTGCACCACGACCCCGCACGCAGCGAGAAAGGTTATCAGTCCGACTTGTGCGGAAAGATAAATGACCCGAACCCTTGGAAGCTATCCAAACTCACCAGGGCTCAACGGCAATGTCTTTCCGAACCGACCTTATATTCCTTATCTGCCGTCAACGAGGCTCTGATGGAAGCCAATATTCTTCCCGAGTTCTTGCAGTCTCACAATGTATCGGTCATCGTCAGCAACGACTCTACGGCGGGAGACAACTATCAGGCAATGACAACTGCCATTACACAGCGCGACACCCGACGTTTAGGGGCAGGCGCAGTGTTCCGTACACTCAATTCCACCGTCAGCATGAGCCTCGCCTCTATCTACGGACTGAAAGGACTCTCGCTTACCGTCAGCGGGGCTTGTGCCGGAGGAGGTCATGCCATCGGTCTTGCCAAGATGCTTCTTGATACGCGCCAAACCGACATGGTGATTGTCGTTGGAGCACAGGAGACAGGTCCCTTCTCCATGCTGTCGTTTGATGCCATGGGCGTTTTCTCGCCCGACAAGGTGCAGCCTTTCGGCAAAGGTCGCAATGGTCTTGCTCCTTCTGGTGGTGCAGCCTGTGTCATTCTTGAGCCTTCCGACAGCTTGCGTTTCGAGGATTATGAAGCCTCGCCCGTGGCAGAACTTTCAGGTTACGGCTTTTCCACTAACGGCACCAGCATCTGCACCCCGGATGCTTATCAGGAAGAGGTGGCAATGATTAAGGCCATAGAGTCGGCTGGACTCGATGCCGGAATGATAGATGTACTCCTCGCCCATGCCACAGGTACGGAGCAGGGCGATGCTGCAGAGGCAGAAGCCATCGGAAAGGTATTCCCCGAGAGTCCTTATATCGTAGCCACCAAGGGCATGACGGGTCACGAGTGCTGGATGGCTGGTGTATCGCAGGCCGTTCAAGCCGCCATGATGCTCAACACAGACACTATCTTCGGTGCGGCTACCACAGCCGAGAATGCTTTTCCTAAGCTCAATCTCGTCATGCAGTCACGCGAGTACTTATCACACCATATTCTTTGTAATGCCTTTGGCTTCGGAGGCACCAACTCGTCATTCATCATTTCTAAATTCCAATCATTATGAACAAAGAAGATATTCGCCAGCGGGTGTTCAATATAGTTGAAGGCCTGCGCACACCTTGGGCATCGACAGCAGAAGTGACCGACAGCTCTAACCTGCGTGATGATCTCGCTCTTGAGTCTATCGACTTTCTCGATCTCGTTCTTCAGACCGAAACCATGTTCCATATCAAGATTTCGCCCGAAGAGGCAAAAGACTTACAACTTGTGTCTGATGTGACAGCTATCGTAGAGAAAAAAATGTCTTAGCGACTTTCGTAGCCCCAAGAAAAATCTCAGCACATACATTCATCTCCTGTTTTATCTATAGATATGGCACAGAAAATTTTACTTACATCTGGTTCAATCCTTGCTGGCAACCCGATTACTTTTACCATCTCTCCGTCAGCTTTTGAGAATACGCCTTCTTTTCATCGTGTCGTCGTAGAGGTCGTGTTCGACAATGACGGCAGCTATGATGTCATAAAACTCAATGAACCCGTCACCAAAGAGGGCACTGATGTATCGCTTGATGTATCGTCAGCTTTGCGTGCGGCACTCGACTCCTATAAATATACTCCCGAGCCGACAACCTATCCTTTCGTGAGCTGGTACGTCCATGCCTACGATGAATATATGGATAACAATGGTGAGATATATTCCAATGTAGGCGAGGTGTTTTATCCTCAAGAGCCCGACAAAACCGGCAATACGAACCTTCGCTGCATTGCGGGTGCTTTCTCTGATATGGTGCGCCTTCAGTCTGGACCCAGTAAGGGAGTCATTTCTTTCACCCGAAAGCCGAACACTTTGCCGCAACCCGTCGTTGTGGGTGACACCTTTATTTATACTACACCCTACGAGACGGAACAACTGCTCAGTAACAGTCCGACCCTGGTTCCTCCCACGTCTGTCTCTAAGGAGATTACGCAGGAAGGACTGCAGACCGTCGGTACTCACCAACTCTATGCGCTTCCTGCTACAGAGGCGAGCAACCGTTACACCATACGCTTCATCAATCTGTTTGGTGTACTTGAGAGTGTCAGTCTGCCGAAAGCCTACAGCCGTAAGATGGCGCTTACAACAGAATCGTATATTGTGGCAAAGCAGGAGACTTTTAACTCCTTCTCTCGTGCGTCGGTCAAGAAGCAGAATGATCAGGAAACTTGGAATCTCACTACTGACCCGCTCGACGAGAGTTGGCTCGACTGGTATCTGCACGAGTTTGCCATGAGCGAACACGCATGGATTCTATCGCACGGCATTTGGATTCCATGCACCATTCTTTTGGAAGACGAGACCACTATCCAGGATGACACCAACACCAACATGTATGCTTTGTCGTTTAAAGTAGTGATCGATATTAATGGTTCGCTTTTACTTTGATAGAATACTTTTTTTCTTAGTTTGTTTGGCAAAGGACATCGGCTTTAGGGCTGTGTTCTTCGTTTTTTTGTATCTAAGTGTCACCCTCCCGTCATGCTTTGTCCCTATCAAGAAAAGTGTTTTCGGTAACTTTGCTACATCTAAAAATAAATAATCAAAAATCATCATGGCAACAGAAGTCAAAATTACGAATTATTGGATTTCGAGCAGTGCGCTCTATATCCAACTCAACGCAATGGGTGAGCCTAACTACATCCAGTGTAGCGTGGCGAGTGGTGCTTCTATTCTATGCTATATGCAGGACATTGAGGGTCTGGGCTACGATGCCGGGCACAACTATCAGCGTTGGCCGTTAGTGGCTTATCCCTCTCTCTTTCCTGATGCAAAGGCTAAGTATGTTTACGTAGCCATTCCGCGCGTCAGCAATGGCGTCAACGGTACGGCAATGGTGGTATTCCCCAGCGAGCGCATTGACATCTACGGTAAGTCTATTGCATCTCCGGACAAGCAGGTGGGCAACGAGGACTATTACTATGTGTATCTGCAAGGAGAAATCTCTGAGGTCCTGACCAAAAATGTAGGTAAGGATGAGAACGATCAGGACATCATAGAAAAGTATCGTGAGTGGACTCTCACTGTGGAATACGGTTCTCTTGCCACCGACGAAGCGATAGCTTCCGGCGGCGAGGGTCAGTGGTGGAGATATGAGTCAGTACACGACACCATCAAGTTCCTGAAGACCATCTCTGTGGCAGCATTTACTACGCTCAAGGCAGCGACAGCCACTATCGCCACCCTTTTCTTGAATGGACATAAAATCGTTGGCGTAGCGACAGAAAACACCGATGATACGTCAGCCAACAAAGTGGTTACTCCTGAGTTCCTTGGGCAGTTTGGTGTACGCCATTTCTTATCCAAAGAGAATGATGACACGGTAAACGGCATGATTACCTTTATCAAAGGACTGGTGAGCGAGGCTTTAGTAAAGCTGAACAGAGGTGCTTACTTTGGTAAGGGAGGAGCGTTGATAGACGAGGCAGGACGTGCCATCTTTGAGTCGTTACAGTCCATCGACTACGACAACGAAGCAGAGCAGGGTTTCGCTGTTAAGAAGGATAACGGAAAATATCACGCCTTCGTTACGAACCTCACCATCTGGGGCAAGGCGATATTCCACGAATTAGATGTACGCAAGCTGTCTTATTCTGGAGGCAACATCTATTTATCTGGAGCTGGTAGCAAGCTTATCAAAGTTGTGCCTGTCAAGGAATCGGTATCTGCTGACGGTGTTATATCTTGGGTAGAAACAACTGCGGATGATGCAGAATGCGCTGGCTGGAAATGCTATCTCTTAGCTGACAACGGAACTACTGCCACGATGAACTACTGGCAGGAGGGCGACCAAGTGCGCTGTCAGACTATTGGCGAGATTGTGGCTGGTGGAGCATATAGTGATACAAGTAATAAGAGTTACTGGCGTACTATTCCTGATGGTGGCGTATCTACGCAAAATGAGAAGATATACGGCACTAAAACGGAGACTTATCTTGACGAAGCTGGTAAGGAGCAGACGAGAGAAGAACAGGTGGAATTGTACGATGGTCAGGCGTTTGCTTGGATTGTCGTTGGCAAGCATTCCGAAGGCTTAGACGGATATACAGAGAAGAATGCGCCTGTTGAGATAAAGGGAGACCCTGCTGAGGGCGACACAATCGTGCTGGACGGCAACAGACATCGTAATGGCAATCTTGAGTACGACAAGACGGACAGGCAGAACGTGATTATCCTTGAGATAACTGGCGACTATGCTCCTCGTATCGCTTGCTATGCTAATATCTCTGAGTACAAGCATACTATCACAAAAAGCGTAAATGGCGAGAACAAAGAAGTATCTCTGTCGGTATTCGAGACTTCACCGAAGGGTGGAACGAAAATCAATTCCTCACACTTTGAATTGATTTCGGATGACGGCAGTACTATTAATATCATCAATTATAGAGGTGACTGGGTAGAAGAAAATACCTATCATAAGAACGACCAAGTAAATCACAATAATGCCGTTTGGGTGTGTGTTGCCAATTCAGAGGAGGACGTAACAGGTGAGCCTTCTGACGGCTCGACACAATGGAAAAAAGTTCTATCTGGAAGCAAAGGCGAGAAGGGAGACAAGGGCGAGGACGGCGTGGCTTATCAGATAATGATAACGAGCGATACGGGCACGGTGATGATTAACGGTTCGGGCGAAATGACGCTGAAGGCAACGCTGCTACGCAATGGCGAGGACATAAGCGACACCGTGGGCAACAGCTCATGGTCGTGGTGGCGACAATCGGCTGATGCCGAAGATGATGCTGTATGGAATAAGCTGCATGAGGGGATTGGCCGGAACTGTCTTATAACACGTGACGACGTAGACAGACAGGCACAATTCGGATGTAGTGTGTGCGTATCAGATACAAAGACTATTAATAGTAACATATAATAATATTAAAACAAACAAACGATTATGGCAAAAGTATTAGCTAATGGTCAGATTACTATCGTTGACCTCAATGACGGCAAGGCCGTTCAGTGTTTTACACAATGCTCTAAGGGCGAGACTCAGATTTACACCCCCGACACGGGTGTGTACACTCCGAACTACTCGTCGAGTGAACCAAACGTGATAACAGCCCGTGTATATGTGACGGGCAGTGCTACAGACCAGGCTCCGACCTCGGCTTGTACGGGATGGTCGTGGAAGTTGGATGGTGTGGCTGCCACTCCTGTGAGCGGCAAGTCGTATCAGCTTAACCTCGCCAGCAACATCGACAAGAACGGCAGCGTGAAGAACATCGAGTGGTCGTGCAAATACACAGACCCGGAGACAAAGGCTACGACTACGTGTATCGGCTACAAGACCATTTCGCTGGCCAAGAGTGGCGGTGCGCTTCAGACGGTGCAGATTGAGACCCCCGACGGCAATACGTTCGACTCGACCAACAACAGCAAGAAGCTGCGTGCTATAGCCAAGTTCTTCCGTGGCAACGTGCAGGACACCACCATGACATCAATGACTTGGGAGGTGCTGAATATCAGTGCAGGAACATGGGACGCCGTGGCTTCGGGCAACGTGAGCACTTCGGGCGGCGTGAGCACTCTGAATGTGAGCGCCAACGACGTGCTTAACTTCCAGACTTTCCGCTGTACGGTGAAGGACGGTGCTGATACCGCCAGCGCTATCATCACGTTCTTCGATGCGAGCGACCCGTACGTGGTGGAGGTGTATTCGCTGACCGGCGACAAGATAGTGAACGGTGCGCAGTCGACGGAGCTTTACGCCCGACTCTGGAAAGACGGCAAGGTAGTGGAGGATGGTGCAGCGGTGAAGGCAGACAGCAACCATGCCTCGAACTACATCTACAAATGGACGAAGTACAATGCCAGCGGTGTAGCCACGAACTGGAACGGTACATCAAGTGCGGTGAATGTTTCCAACAAGCCTTACGTCACGGTGTCCAACGCTGACGTGGCGGTGAGAGGCACGTTTACTTGTGAGGTGTCTAAATAAGGGCACCTCACCCTTATTTTTTATTAATAAAAAAAATGAAAGAGTATGGCAGTATTATTGGCGAGGGGCCAGATAACGATAGCGGCGATAAAGGATGGTGCGCCAGGTCCGCAAGGCAAGCCTGGCAAGGATGGTATCACATGGACGCTTACACCCGACATTCTTACGTACGACACGGACGATAGCGGAAAGGCCATCAATGTAGGGACAGGCAAGGCAACAACGCTAAGAGTACTGAGAGGCAACGAGGAGCTGACGAACTTCACGATAAAAGGCGTGAAGAACATGGTGAACTGCGTCGCATCGAGACTGAACAACACCAGCAGCTTCTACATATCCGCTATCGCAGTCCAGAAGGCTGCCCTCGGCACTGACACGATAGACGTATCTTGCACCAACGGCTCGTTTGACATTGACTTCTCCGTAGACGGTGTGATCTATACCGCAACAGCTAAGTTTGCCGTGAATGTTTCTGCCTTTACGGGTAAGATGACTTTGAGCAACAAACAGTTTAAGACAGAAATAACTTCTCTGCAAAGGACGACGCAAAGCGGATTAGAGTCCCTTGATTCTAAGATTACGCAGACGGCTGTAGATATAACATTGAGCGTTAGTAAGAAGAAAGCTGGGAGACGGAATCTGCTATACGGTACAGCCTTCACACGAGCCGGACTCATATATGTAAGCTCTCAGATTCATTTTCAGCCGACAATGACAGAAGGCATGAACGGAATGAACGCGGTTAGATCCAGCGTTACTGCGAGTGACAGTTTCCAGTATTATGGACTTTTTTGGCGAGGAGAATATGGTAATATCCCTGTAAAAAGGAACACCGATTACACCTTCTCTTGCTGGGTGAAGAGTGACAATCCTCGTGCGATGTTGTACACGGAGCGATATTCTATGTCGGATGCTACGACAAGCAAGAGAGGTGCTTTTATTCGACCATCAAAGGGAGAAACGTGGTGGAGGAACGACGGCAACTGGCAGCTCGTGACGAACACCTTCAACTCTGGGAATACTGACTTCGTCGAGATCAATATCTTCTTGTTTAACGCCGACGAAAACAGGAAACCAACCCTCAACGCTCAAGCCTGGTTCTGTATGCCTATGCTGGAAGAGGGATTGGAATATACTGGATGGACTCTATCGGAGCGAGATAGCGACTACGTTGGCGGCAATATGCTCGACGATACAAGGACGCTTGTAGCAAGCAGTCAGCAGAGTAATCTGCTCCTCGCTCAAGACGTAACAGCTGACGCATACGAAGGCGCATACGCAGTAGTACACGGCAAGGCGGACGAGAGTAATAACAACGCGTGCGACGTCCTGCGCTTCAATGGTGAGGGCGGAAGAAACCTCGACCTCGGGCAAGGCAAGAACTATGTATTCTCGTTCCTCGCTAAAGGTAACGGTACTCTCGTCGCTTACATGTATAAGGACAGCGTGCATGCCAGTATCTACTCTGAGAATAGCCAAGGATATGTGGTGCAAAGTATTGCAGACGGAGCATCGAACTTCACCCTGACATCGCAGTGGAAGCGATACTGGGTACACTGGCGTATAGACCCTTATACGGGCAATGGCGACACTGTGCTGCCTAAATCCGTTCTGCTAAAAGCTGTTGACGGCTGTGAGGCATGGGTGACGAAGCCGAAGTTGGAGGAAGGTGCTCTGATGACGGAATACACAGAGAAAAAGACCGACCTCATCGACAAGGCGACAGCCAAGGCCGCAGGACTTGAAATCACAGCCGACGGAGTGGAATTGTACGGCGACAAGGTGAAGGTGAAGAACAACGGCAAGACGGCCGCTATGTTCCATAACGGCAAACTCAATGCAGACCTGATAGATGCAGACACCATCAACGTACACCATGTTTGGGCAAAAGATGGTAATAACCAGAATACGCTCGCCCACTTCGGTAACTACGATATAGACGAGGCGAAGGATAAAGACGGAAAGCAGTACCCTCTCTGGGTAGGTTCGTCAACGGCCGCCGACTCCCCGTTCCGTGTCTCTAAGGATGGCTACATGTATGCTGACAAGGGTGCGTTCGGTGTGAGATATTACGAAGATGAGGACAGTGGTGCACGAAAGAAGTACGGACGGTTCGAGATAACGGGCGAAGGTCTGTCGAGTGGTGCTGTATTCAAGGAAGACAGCATGAAGTTGACAGACACTCGTTTTCAGCTAATCAAGGCAGAGGGACGGAGTGCTATATTCATCGACACGGACCAGACCCTCGCTGTTCCTGGCCCTGGAACTTACCTCAGTGCGAAGATGAGGGTAGATGCCATCGATACAACTGACGGCTACCATAGCAACGTATGCTACTTTGCGGAAGCGAAGAACGGCGTGCAGAACTATGCGCTGCGCGGTACTGGTGACGTATCGGTCAACGGTGGAGTGTATGGGTATAAGTACACGATGATAAATATGACCGCCAAGAATGTATTCCTTGATAATACAGGTTCGTTGAGAGGAACTGCTTACAACGAAGTGCAAAAAATAGATTCGCTTACCCTGATAGTCAGCTCGAAAAAGTATCTTGCGCTTGCGTTGCCCACTCTCGGAACAATTAAGCAGATACTGTTCGGCTCTCAGAATTTTAATGAAAAGTTCTGCATAAGGCTTACAGTCGTGATGGATATTGGCAGCGAGTCCATCGCCCTGAGAGGAAGATGCACGACAAAAGACGACGCAGGTGTGGCGCAATGGAACACTAAAGACCTCCCGCTTATAACACACTGGAACGGTGGCTATTGGGCTGATTTTGACATGGCGGCAGGAGATTCTTGTGAATTTCTGTTGACGTATAACCCCTACAAGTCTTATACGCTTGATGGCTTTACGCAGCCATATCTTGCGAGAATTATCAACAGACAGTACTAATATTTAAACACATATAGCTATATGAAGAAAATCGTTAAAGGTAATGACTTCACACTGAAGATACCAGTGATGAAGATGGTGGAGGGAGAAGCGCAGGCTTTTCCTCTGCCTGCCTGTACGGACTATAAGGCTGGCTACCCGAAGATGCTTGAGATGAGTGTATAATATCATTTTCCTGATGCCGGGAAAATGATAACCATATTATTGACCTCAATAAAATGGTCGGTATTCCATAAACCCATTAAAATAAAAAGATTATGTGTATATTAAGTATTATTTCGTTTCTCCTCCTGGGAGGATTTCTTTTGCTGTCGTTTATGCGCTTCGGAGCACCCGACATGATAAGCGACATTTACTATCAGCTGCAGAACTGTACGGGCAGCGAGGTGATAGGCAACAAGACGAAGCACAACTATGGACTTCTCTTCACCTTTATCATGTTCTTCACGTCCATCACCATGATGGTATGTATGCTCGACACGGGCAAGGGCATTCAGTGCCTCGCCTTCATAGGTTGCGCAGGACTGATGTTTGTCGGTGCGGCACCCAACTATCTCGATGCCGACGCCCTTCCTGTCCATAAGGGAGGAGCCATCGTATCCGCCATAGGATGTGTAGGTTGGTGTCTGTCCGTATGTTGGATGATGACACTCATCGTACTGGCAGAGTACCTTCTCTGCCTCTACATCTTCGACCGCAGGGCTTCATACTACAAACCCTGGTATTGGGCAGAGATGGCGGGCTTCATTGACGTATATTTCACCTATTGGCTCTGCGTATGAAGACATTTCTCCGAAACCTCATCACCCTCAACAAGCGCGACCTCATCGGTCTCGTCTGTTGGCTGTTTGTCAGTATATTTGTAGGTCCGCTTGCTTCGCCTGTAATGATATGTAGAGAGGTATATCAATACAAACACTATCATTTGGCAAAGTTCGAGTGGGAGGACATTGTGCGATACACCATCGTCATCATCCTGGGAAGCATCATCAACTATTTCATCTTTGCTTATATCTTGAAGATGAATCATATTGTCGTGCTCTGTTGATTGCGGCAGAACTCGTTTCCATTTATTTCCTTTTATTTCTTAGGAAATAATTGGAAACGAAAAAATTTGGTCGTTTCAAGAAAAAACATATAAAACAATCCCTGCTATTCTCACGAATGGCAGGGATCCATACTTTTAATTTTAGATTATGACTCTCTATTTGAAACTTCGAGTCACATTATAGCACTGCAAAGGTAAGCAAAGTTTGCGAAACATACAAACTTTCACCCATATATCTTTAATATTCTATCATGCCGCCACTAATCGAACCCGTGTATGTGATGTTGATGTCGCGTGCGTAGTCGCCGTTTTTCTCCTTCATTTCGTCGATATGCAGCTCTATGGTGTATATCTTATTGCCGTATTTGTCGTTTTTGTGCAAGTAAGTGAATTTTATCCATGCTCCTTTCACTGGGAGAACATCTGCTGTTTCCAAATAAGCTTTTTGCACTTCGTACCCATTTTCAAAGCCGTAGATCGTACCCCAAAGTTGGTCTATCTGGTATGTGCCGTCCCATTTATCCAAACCTGGGTCGTTTGCTATATACATTCCAATCTCCCATCGGTCGGTGGCATCTATTCCACTGCGAGCCTCGCTATGCAGCGAGAATTTACTGACATATTGGTATTGATGGTAGTCAAACCCTGATACCTTGAATTTTCTCAAGGCATCGCAGAACTTGCTTTCTTTTGCGACATATTCTTCTTCTGGAGGATTGTTTTCCCCACCTTCATCGTCACTGCTACTGCTACAGCTCGCTACACTCGCGCCCATGGCAAGCATCATGGCTAACATGAGCAAAAAACTGAAAATTTTCTTCATAATAAATCTGTTATTTTAGTTAGTAATTATTTTTTTATGTCCGATGTTTCACGCGCGTTTTCGTACCTTTACACTATGAGCAACGTCAGTGAACTTTCAGTAGACTTTCAGTAGACTTTCATTAGACTTGCTCTGAGTGTATTAACGCCCCCTTTTAGGGACAATGTTTCACGGAAAAATTTATTGCGTATGGCAAAGATTGTTCCAAGCCACTTGGTTAGTTCCATTAGTGGCAAACTGTGCAAAAAGGACACTACTTATATTGGTGTCAACAAACGCACGGGTAAGATGTATTCGGCTGGCTATCACGGATGCGTGCAGCCGAACAGTGAGAAACAGCAGATGGTGAAATCTTCGTTTACGAAGAAGTCGCAGCTTGCCTCCTCTTGGTGGAAGCAGAACCGCCCGTCCGACAAGTCAGCGAAGGGCACAGAGGCCTACCTTGCCGTGATGAAGGCGTACAAGGCGCAGCACAAGATTGGCAACCCTTACAGCTTCATGCGCTCCCTCGTCACCGACGACCTTAAGGTCATGCTCTCCGGCAACGACCTCACGGGTGGCGTGAAGCCAGGCGGCTCCACCACTGAAGACGGCGGTCAGAAGCCCGGCGGCGAGCTGGAGTCTTAAAGGCTGGCTTGCACAAAAGGCCTTAACATTTCCCACGGCAGGCATACGGCTTTCCGTGGAATTTTTTTATTCTTCGGGCAGGAGCATTACACCGACACGAACCTTTGCACCACAATGAGGACAGAAAGCGGTGGTGTTGATAGTAGGCTGTGCATCGCTCGAATCGCCTATTGGATAGAACAAATCAGTGATGTCGCAATCCAGTTTCTCGCAAAGGTCTTCCAAACGTTTTATTGTAGGGTTGCCTTTGATGTAATTCTGAATGATGTTCTGCGTCTTTAGGTCGAACTTCTGACAGAAAGACGTAATGGTGTAACCGCGCTCTTTTATGGCGCGACGAATGTCAATTTTCGTTCTCATGTTTATATTTGTATTGTTTTGGCTGCAAAGTTAATACATATATTTGTATTTTGCAAGTTTTTCTGAAAAATAATTATTATATACGTTTATTTCTGTTCAAAAGAGTATAGTTTTATCTGTTTGCAGCGTTTTCTTTTGTATTTTTTTGTAAAAAAAGAGAGGTATATAATCTATTTTGTTGTATCTAAATTATTCTTTCGCCCCTATAAATAGTTAATAATCAAAGGCTTAACAGAAAAGCCAACCTGTAAAAGCCATCCCGAAAGGAAAACCTAAATAATTGATAATTAGAGCAATCGCATCCAGCAAACTTTCCTTGCAACGTCGATTCACAGGCGAGAGCGCCGCCGCACTGAGGAGCCTTGCGTGCCCCCGCCCGCGTGTCCGGCTGTGAATATGCGGGCGAGGATCCAGGGAGGCACCACCAGCACCACCAGGGAGGACCACCAGGGAGGACTCCACTCAACGACCCTATATATAATAAGGTATGCTATTATATCTATTTGCAAATAAATGTAAACAAATCATATATATTTGTTTAAGGAGGTTAAAAATAAATGTATTTGATAACTTTTTAATCGAAAAATTTGTTTATTACAATTATATGTAGTACTTTTGCAAATGTAAATAAGAAACAAATAACAATTTAAATCGGGGGGCAACCGTTTTTAATTCCGCATTTTAAAAATGAATAAGCAACAAACAAAAATTTTGATCGCACTTGCAGCGATCGCAATGGCTAACAAAGAAGGCTTTACCGTGGACGCTGCCAACTTGCAGCCGGTGACAAGCGGTTACGCTGTAGCCGTTGCAGATACTCAAAACTCTTTCGGCTTGGAAGGTCTTGCAAACGTTGTTAAATATGTTGCAGAACATCCAAATATTAACGCTTTCGGCGGCTGGTACAATAGCGACAATAAACAATTTTATTTTGACGCAACCGTGATCGTAGACGATTTGCAAACCGCAAAAGATCTTGGACGTTATAACAACCAGATAGCTATTTTTGATCTGGCGAACATGAAAGAAATAAAACTTTAAACAAGAACCAGGACCGGCGCCGCCGGTCCTTCATCTAACAACTTAAAAAAATATATAGATTATGAAGACAAATTTTGTAAATAATTCAGTAAAGGCCGCCAAGCGTGCCGCCTTCCTTCTCTCACTCCTCGTTGTGATCGTCCTAACTGTTTCCGCTCTGTTCGTTTGTGTCTATCTCCTTACTTCATTAATTAGTGTACTTGGTATTACCGACATCGCCGCGCGTTTCGTTATCTGCTTCTTTGGTATTTTAGGCCCTGCGTTAGAGGTGGCAATGAATATCGAAACAAATGCCCTTGCAGTGGTTGAGCGTCTTTTTCCCGCTTTCTGCAATGGTCGCCGCTCGTCTTTCGAGGTCTGCAGCTTTTGGACTCGCGCATTCTGTGAAAGTAAATAAATATCTAACAATAACAAAAATACTTTAATATTATGATTTATAACAAAGAAATAAACGGCGTAAAATTTACGCTTGTATGTGAAACTTGGAACACTCGAAACAGTTGGGGACACGAAGTAACATTATATAAAAATGATACGTTTAAAGTTGGCCGGACAAAGATACGTTATTACAACAGGACGTGGGAAAGTTACTTGTATCAAAGTGCGATAAAAAACGTTATTATGGACGTACTCGAAAACATTAAAACGGCCGCAAAAAAGGAGTTTTTAACTTTGCATAACTACAAGGTTTTAACTAAAAAACGCGCCGCGGCCTTCCTTGAGTTCTTGAACAAAGATAATACATATAATATGTATAATGAATTATATCGGATGTTTTAACCGTTTTCGGGCTGCAAATTGTTTGCAGCCCGTTTTTTTTCGTTCCTGGTGCGCCTTAATGCTGCCAGGTGTGGAGTATTGCCGCCGTGCACCCTTTGCGCCTTCCTGGCGC